>Ga0247815_10000250_pt1 | contig 42563 bp, 30 predicted proteins | sample UWRJL194509B1_FD_181014 | JGI IMG/M metagenome (GOLD analysis project Ga0247815, IMG submission 181014) | Plant litter microbial communities from Arlington Agricultural Research Station in Wisconsin, United States - UWRJ-L194-509B-1 | ecosystem: Environmental > Terrestrial > Plant litter >...
TACGATAAAGGCAAAACGCAGGTAAGCAAGGATGTAAGCAACCTGGTAAGCAGCTACCTTAAAGATAAGGCGCAGTTCAGCTATACCAATGTTAAAGCCAGCGTTTTAGCCACCATAGCCCCCTTTGAAACGCCCGATTTTAACTATTATAACCTGTTACCACATACCTATCTGCCCCACACACCGGCCGTAGCCGTAGCCGATGTAAATAAAGACGGCATAGCAGATATTTATGTAGGCGGCATACCCGGAGAAGAAAAGTATATTTTGGCCGGCAATAAAGATGGTAAGTTTACGAAAGTTACGGTAGGGGCCTTTGCCGCCGCCAAAGAACAGGGCGACATAGCAGCCCAGTGGACAGACGTAAATAACGACGGCCTGCCGGACCTGGTGGTGATCAACACCAACCATCCGTTTATAGAAATGGAGAAGGCCCTGCAGCCACGTTTATATATCAACAAGGGCAATAACGAATTTGAGCATAAAGCCCTGCCCAAAATAAACACGCTGGCAGCACATATACTGGCATATGATTTTAACGGCGACGGGTTGCAGGACCTTTTTTTTACCAGTGCTGTAAACTTTAGGGATTACACGATGGCAGCAACATCGGCTATATTGATAAACCAAGGTAACGGCAATTTTATACCATCGGCCAAAGCCGATTACGCAGCATTAAAAAGCATCCGTTTTGTCACCGATATTTCAACCGCAGATATCGACCATAACGGGGCAGCAGATATCATCATTAGCTCGGAATGGCAACCGGTGCAGCTGTTTTTGAACAAAGGGAAAAAGCTGGTTAAATTCACATCGCCGGTATTGGATAAGGAGCAGGGCTGGTGGCAGTCGGCCACAGTTACGGATGTGGACGGCGATGGCAAAGCCGACCTGATCGCCGGTAACTGGGGCGAAAACAATAAATACAATGTAAACAACGGGCAGCCCCTATACGCTTACAATAACGATGTGGATAACGATGGCAAGCATGACCTGCTGTTATCCTATTTCTACAAAGAGCAATATTACCCGTTCCGGCCCAAGAACGACCTGGAGCAGGAACTGCCATACCTGAAGAAGGAGTTTTTAAGTTTTCAGAAGATGGCCGGTAAAACCACCGATGAGATCTTTAAAGATAAGATCAGTAAAACGGGGCGGCTGGAAGCCAACCAGTTCAGCAGTATATTTATAAGCGATATATTAAATGCCCAAAAGGTAACGGTGCTGCCTTATCTATACCAGCAGGCACCTGTACGGTCGGTAATACCGCTTAACAATACGCGTGGCGATATTTTGTTGAACGGCAACTTTTGGGGCGTAGTGCCCTACGAAGGCAAGTACGATGCATTGGGTTTGGTTACCACACATTTTGATAAGCAAAGCGGGCAGCTATCCGCCCCGGAGTATTGGCTGAATGATATGCTTAACCCGCAAGAGATAGACCACCTTTATCCCTATAAAACCTTAACCGGTAACAGCTTTGTGCTTACCACCTACGATGGCAGGCTGATGCTTTTAACTAAGTAAGAACTTTAATTTAAAAAGAATGTACAAAGTTTTCGATTGAAATTACGTCATCATATTAAATAAAACAATAATGTGGTTGCTAAGGGAGCATATAAATTTCTTATGGGCCTTTTTTAAGTGCGCTAAATTAATCTATTAGAAAATAGTAGTGTTAAATTAAATAAATAAGATTCGTTTAATTATTTATCTATTAAGAAATAGAATTAATTTATATACTATTATTTGTTTTAATTAAAATAATATATCTTTATAATACCAATTACATGGACCGTTCTTTAATCAATAGTTAATCATTCAAATTTATTTGAAGGATTTTTTTGTAACCCAATGTGTCGCATTGGCGTATAAGCAAGTAACTATTGATTAATAAAGACATTCCCCATGATTAAAAACTTTTTTAAAAGTTCAACGGCTTTATTATGCGCTGTTGCTTTGACACTCGGATCGTGTAAAAAAGATTCAGCAATCCTTCCAGAAGAAACTTCTGTAAGCCCCACAACGCTAACATCATCAACTTTAGCAACAACGGTAAATTCCACAGCTTCATTATCCTCCAGCTTTAGGCTTGGTGTAAATGGTCACCCGCTTGGCGACCTTGCTTACCTGGGCGTTCCTGCTTCTGACCAAATTGGTATGATTAAGAAAATGGGAATGAGTATATACCGTATTAATATCTTATCTACCAGCGATGGTAGTTGTACAGTACCAAAAGTTTTACAGCCCTTATTAGACGCAGCAGCAGCAGGTAGTGTAACTTTGTTGCCTATGTTAACCCCAAGAACACTGTCTTATAATGATTCTGAGGCTGATGCTTACGCAAAGGGTAAAACGCTTGGTGGTAATTTTGCCGCAAAGTATGCTTCAGTATTTAAGTATTATGATATGGGTAATGATTTGGATGTAAGATCTATCCTGTCGGGCAAAGACGGCCGTGTGACTGAAGACTATGACCAAAAGAAACTTCGTGTAACTGCGGCGTATCTAAAAGGTATGAACGATGGTATCCATGCAAATGACCCGGATGCGCAAACTATGATATCAGCAGGCTGGGTACATTGGGGTTTTATAAAATTCTGTGAAAATTACGGTGTTAAGTATGATGTATTGGGCTACCACTGGTATTCTGATATGGAGGAAGCTATTCTAAGGGCAACCTCTCTTAAGATCAGTGATATTACCATTACATTAAACAGTTTGTTTCCTGGCAAGCCAATATGGATTACAGAAACTAATTTAAGGCCAGGCATAATGAGTTCTCTTGAAGCAGATCAGAATACTTTTCTGACCAAATTCATCACAAAATGTAAAGCTAACCCAACTGTTAAAGCTGTTTTAGTATACGAATTGTTTGACGAACCTTATAAAGTTGCCGACGAAAAGCATTATGGTATTGCCAAGTGGGTTGCCCCATATACAAGATGGCTTAACAAATTGGTTAGTGATACTTTTATGAAGTTACATGCAGCTGCTACTGATGTTACTACAGATCCAAGCAAACCGGTAGCAACAACACCTGCTACACCAGCTGTTATAGAGCTATTAGCCAATATTAATACGGCTACTCGTGCAACAGTGCAAGTAACTAAATTAGCAGTAGGTACCAAATATTATGTTGACAGAGATTATGAAATTAAAGCGGCACCTTCTAACCTGCTTAACGCGTTTTTAATTAAAGCAACAAATGATGATAAGGTTAGCAAATTAAACTCTTATATGTCATTTACGCTTAACAGAGCTGCTACTGTTTATATTGCCTATGACCCACGTGCTACTAAATTACCAGCATGGTTGCAAGGCTGGACAAAGATTACTGATAAGTTAGGTATAAATGACCCCAAGTTAGCTGCTATGAATATTTATAAAAAAGAATATACAGCCGGAACAGTTAATATAGGCGGAAACCTTGCGGGTTTGGCGGCCGGCGCACTTTGCCAATACATTGTAATTGTTAAAGAGAAGTAAACTAATTTTATTTTAATTGAAGGGTATCCGTATTATGCGGTTACCCTTTTTTTGTGCATATATATAATGATAAGCCTATAAATAGCTTAAAAAACACGGAATTGATAGCCGATTATTTGATAAGGAAATCATCTGCATAATTAACGTTTGCCTTGATAAGCCTTTAATTATAAGTACTTAATTCAATATTACAATTCCTTTTAAACAAAATAGCTCCGATTGTTAGATCGGAGCTTATTTGTAGAGTGGGAATAATCAATAGTTAGTTACTTATACGGTAAATACAACCAATAGGTTTAGTAAATAAAAAAAGCCCTTAAACATTAAGTCAGAAAGCAAGCTAATGATCAAGGGCACCTATACCATAAAAACGAATGTTGATGTAGAATAATAGTGTATTATTAAGCACATCGGCAATTACATTTTATATAATCCCTAGGAATGAATTGTAACAAAAGGATGAGATAGTTAGAAAGAATTATTATGTTCAATTCTTTTTCTTTCGCTAAAAAGTAATTCATCTATTTCAAATTCACCATCAAGCCAATTTCTGGCATCCATTGCTATACGCCATAATTTATTATCCGGATGAGTTTGCAGCATTTCTATTGAATTTAAGAATTTGGAGTTTATCCAGGCTAATGTCCTGTTCATTTTTATAACATCAAGCATTATTTGAATTTTTGCCCGGTTATCATTACCAAAACAATCAAATGGGTAGCAATGCAAAGAATTATGCTCAAGCATTTTTATTGAGTCTGAAATTTCAATTTCTGTTCTTTGCATCATCCTGTTATAATTATATGTATTGTTATCATTTCTAAAAAGAATTCTTTTAAGTATCTATAAAAATGGACTTAAGTTGATCCAAAATTATGGGTTTGGGTAAATATGATGCTATTAGTGGATTATAAAGACATCTTTCAATTTCAGAATAAAAAACTGTAGATGTTAACACGTATATTTTTGTATTATTAAATGGATCGATATTTAATCTGTGAAACTCTTCTAAAAATTGCCAACCATCCATAACCGGCATTTTTAAGTCAAGAAAAATGTACTTAGGTAATTTTTCCGGATTATTAACTGCTATTTGTAGCAATGCATTTATAGCCGTTTCTCCGTTGTGAAAAACATCAATATCAACTCCTTTTAAAGCCTGGCCTACGGTAAGTTTAAAAACCAAAACATCTAGTTTCGAATCGTCGATAACAAAAATGTTAGCTACTTTGTCTGAATATACATCATCAGCGTTTTTAAACTGCTGTTGCGGCGAAATTTCATCTATTAGCTCAGGAAAATGCCCCGCAAAATCGTATCTAATTACACGCCCAATACTACAAATAACAGTCCATTCCAATTTTTCATTTTGGAACATATCATATATACTCCGCCTGTTCGAATTTGTTAGAATAGCTAATTCAGAAGCTGTAAAGCCTAAGTTTTTAGTTATAACTTCTACAATTTTACCTCTATGTTTGCTCATATATATATATGCCCGGCTAACTGATAAGAAAAAGTCAATAACTTTCAAATACAGAGCAATCTTTACTATTAATTATTTAACTAATTGGAGGTAAAGTGTCTTAAGCAGCCATAACAAATGTTGTTATAAATAGAATAAATAATTCCCCTTTTTGTTTGTTATTTAATGTTAGTCTTAATGTTTCATTATATTTTTCAAGCAATTCTAAATATTTCGTTCTCCAGATGTTATCATCCACTAACTCTTCGCTAATGTCGGGTTGGTGATGAACATCAAATTGGGCTGACAAAAACAATTCCGGAAATTCTATTGAGAAATTGTGTTTGATTACAATACCAATCCGAATTATAACTTCGGGTTTTAAAAGCGGGTGCGCAAACCAATTGTACAATGTTCGCCTGTTTACCCGCAGTTTGTCCGCAAGTTCACTAATATTGATTCCTTTTTTGCGGACCAGATATTCAACAATTTGGCCACGATGTTTATCCATTTATTAGAATACGTATTATGTTACCTATATAATTATTACTAAAAGTAAGTATATTTCGTTAAACTTTATTAATATTCTATATAATTATATAAAAATCACTATAAGAATTATAGGCGTGCATGATCAACGTTATGGAAGTGGAATTACGTTCTCGATATAATATAAATTGTCTTGATAATCATAGTTGGTGCCCTTAGTTCCAAGATAATCACTGCCAAAAATATAAGCGTTTTTTATGAGCCCTACTGAAGTGTAAGCTTTCCAAACCCTTACACCTATTTTTTTGTCAAAATTCTTTTTTCTGTTCAGGTAAGAATTTCCTGTGCTTAAGCTAAAAACATCGACGGGTTGAATTAAAGCAAAGTTATTTTGAGTATTAACAGATTTAGGTAACAACATTTGCCCACTAATTTTATCATACCATAAAATAGGGGTGGGTGTATTTTGATTAAAACCCCAATAATTAAGCGTATCTGCATCTTTTATCGAACAACACCCATGATAAGCGCCTAACTTTTTAATTTTTACAGGTATCTTAGCATTTGCAGCTTTGAAATAACTTACCGGTATCTCGTCAGAGTTTGGAATTATAAAGTCTCCATTGCTACCGTTGTCAAAGTTTCTAAACCCTACCTTGGTTCTAAATCCTAATACGGATAACTGACGTTGCAAATCTGGTTCCCAATCACTTTCCGGATGATATTGCCACAAGGCGCTCAAGTGTATTTTAATACTACTATCTTGTCTTGCTCCGGTAATTAATAATAAGGAATCATGTACTGTGACACAATTTGTTGCAGCCGGGAGTTGGTAGCCAATCTTTCTTCCAATATTGGTCATATAATACTGAAACCTTAATGCTTTTTTCCACCATACAGATGCGATACGTTTATTGATACTATTAGCTGTAAACACTATAAAGATATCTACATAATTTTTTGCCGGTACTACAATTGGAAATACGGACTTTTTTTTATCAAAATTGCTGATATGTTCAATTTGCCATAAACCGTTATTTGAAAATAAGCCATTTTTAATTAATTGATTTTTTGTTCCGTTATTAAAAATACGTATAGCTATTTTATTATGATTCAAATTTTCATCTTCACCAGATATCTTGCCCGATTTTGATTCGGGGGAACAGATATAAGAAAATACTAAATGATTTGTTGCAGGGAACCCATCAAGATTTTGTATCGAGACGCTGTCAGTTTTACTACTAAAGTGTTTATAGGTAATAAGGTTGGCATTCAGAAAAGGTAGAAAAGAAATTTTTAAATAAAATCCTGTAAACAGGTTTAATAACACAAATAGCAATGCTGTTTTTACGGCAATATTTTTATTAAACGCAAATAGGATAATTAGCGTTAACGATGTAAATAGCCCTACAAAGATGGGTATGTAAATATTTACTAATGCTCCAATTTCATCCTTTTTTAAATCTACTGAGGTTGCCGCATAGAGCGATAATGCAATACTTATAATAAATATAGTAAAGACATATTTTGGTTTAAGAAAATTAAGATACGGTTGCTTGGTAGCTACTGCAATCAATAGCTTATTATTAGGATCGGAATCAATTATGTCAATTGTTGAAGACACTGTAACAAATATTTAGGTTTTAAGGTATACCTCTGCAACTAATTGCAAATGCTAAAAACTTGTATTTTTTATAAGTTCTTTATGCATTTTAAAGGTATTTGTAATCATTTCGGTAAACAAATCACAAGTAGGGCCATCTTTCTCAAAAAAAGGTTCGATATAAGTTATTGCAAGTAATATAATGTAAATAGAATTAACAACATCATATCTTAACCTATCCAGGTATTTTTGATCTTGTTTTTCATAAGGGCTAACTATCTTGCGTGTTGTACTTAGGTCTGTAACTTTTTTAATTATAATTTTATGATTGATTGTACTTACATGCTTTATTATATATTCTGCTGCTTCTTCAACAGAAGGATTAAGTGGTGTAAATTTTAATTGGCCAAATGCATCAAAATAATCTGGATTATCTAATTTCAGGTCTTTAATTTCATTTTCTACACTTGTAGTATCCGTTTTATGTTGTTCGGCATAGGCGATGATATTATTTAAATTTAATTGTAAGGAATATGAGTTTAAACTTCTGATTATTTTAAGCAGATCTTCCTTATTATTAGATTTTTCGATTAAATAAATGACTTTGATCGACTCATTAATTAAATCTTTTTGAAGAGCATAAATCGATACGTCATTAACTGAATGGTTAATTTCATTTAAATAACTTCCACACTCACCTAAACCGCCTATTAATTTTCTAAAAATGCTATATAAGTATAAGTATGGCTCTTGGTTTGCATTTTCGTTTGGTTCAATAAGATAATTTTTGATTAAAAAATTATTTAGCTGAGCAATAGAAAGCCTTAAGTTATTAATTAACTGATTCATAGCGATAATAGTGTCGCAAATATACACTTTGTGTAACTTGAGATGTTATTATAAAGCTATTTTTAACATAGTTAATTAACGAGTTAATATAATAAGGATAAGGTTAATTTTTTGTATAGCAATGATAAATATTTTAATTAAAACTCGTTCAAAAGTAATTCATGATATTTTTCCAATAGTGAAAGATATTTGTCTTTGTAAATGGTACTTGCATTTTTATACGTATCAGTTGTGTTAACTACATCCATGCTTCCACTTTTAAAAATAATCTTGAAATCATCACTTTTAAACAGCTCAGGAAACTCCTTCGAAAAGTCATGCCTTAAAATGCATCCGATATTAAATATGATATCGCTTTTTAATTGTTTTTGATTAAACCAATTGTAAATAGATCTTCTATTAACATTGGTATCTCTTGCAAGGTTGGTAATGCTGTAACCGTTTTTTCTGACGATGTACTCTAAAATTTGGCCTTGATGTTTATCCATAGTGATGAGTGATTAATAATTCTATTTAACTGCCATAGTTAAATAGAAGATACTGTGTTAGGTTAATGAACGTGTTCGACAATGTTGTTTAACCTTTCCCTGGTGATAGGTTTTATAATGTAAGAGTTAACGAAAGAATACTTTTTTGAACGTTTAACATCACTTGGATTTACAGAGGATGAAATAATATATACTGTAACGTGTTTTGTTAATTGCGGGTAAAGGTTTTTTAATTGTTCCAAAAACTTCCAACCATTTAAATTGGGCATGTTAAGATCTAAAAATATTAGCTCAGGTAACATTTCGTTATTTGACTTGTAATTTTCAAGGAAATCTAAAACCCTGTTACCGTCGTCGCTAAACATTGTATGATCAACAATATGATATTGATTCAGCATTTTCCTGAATATCAAATGCTGAATTTTATCGTCATCTAATACTATTAATTTACACATAGGCTTGCAGTTTGGTTAAACTAATAATTTAACCAAATCTACTTTCTATAACACCTTTTTTGTTTAAAAAATCTACTCAAAATCTGCGCAATTTACTTCACGTTTTAAAGATAAATTTTTGAAATAAATTACGATTTACACACTATTCCTACTCATTACTCATTATTTCTCATACTGTTATACACTTTAAGGTAAAAGTTTATTTTAAGAGTTTTTACTTATAGGTTTATAAAAAAAACAGAATAATATGAAAAAATTAAATTACTTAAGCCTATCCTCTACAGGCCGGAAAATGTCAATCCAACCAAAAAATATTTTGATTATGATGATGGTTTTACTGGCAGCGGCAGGCTGTAAAAAGACAGATACCGGCGATAGAGATTACGGTTATGCTAAAATTGTTGTGAAATGTGAGAAGAAGTGTGATGTATCATTTGGTACACCAGATAAGATGAATTCTTATACAGTAGAAGCCAGCACAGGTACTTATTATCAGAGATATCAGCGAAACTATAACGTTGATATCAATATAACCCCTATTGATGCAAATCAGAAACTTGATCTAAGTGTTTACAGCCGCGAAGAAAAGCAAATATTTAGTAATTCAGTATTACGTGCTTCAAACGATACCTGGATTTCTAAAATACTAATTCCCTAAACGTAACATGGTGTATCCTTTAAATTAGGATACACCATATTTTAATATTCCCCTATCAAATAAGGCTTTTTTAAAAATTACAAAAAAGGCTTGATGAACTGAAGGCGCCGGAACTTAACGCGCAAATTATAGGTATTCTATAATAAAGACCTGTCTTCTTCCAGGCGTTTCAAAAGTAATTCGTTATACTTTTCCAATAACAATATATACTTGTCTTTCCAAACGTCGCTATCAGGGCTATCGGTGGTAGCGCCAAAAGTTGATTTATCACTTGTAGCGTCGTTTTTATTATTGAATTGATCTGCAGTAAATAGTTCAGGAAATTCAACTGAAAAATCGTGACCGATAAAATTTCCGATCTTGAAAATTATCTCGGGCTTAAGATATTTTTGATTAAACCAATTATATATTGATTTCCGGTTGGTTGATGTCAGCCTGGCAATTTCACTAATGCTGTACTCTCCCTTACGGATAACTAACTCAACAATCTGTCCGTAATGTTTGTCCATAGATAGGTAAGGTTTAGGCAGTTGTTACTGCAGATCGAGTGAGGTTCTTTTGATCTATTTTAACTGTTAAAGCACAATTCATATTTTCAATCACCATAAGTACCGATCTTCCGTGTATTTGTTGTATTTCTCCGCGATGATTAGCTAATAAACCATCTTTTACTTCTACATTGTCGCCAATATTTATATCATTCCATGGCACAGTTTCGATATTTGTATAGTTGTTTACGATCTCTCTGATACGTTCAATCTCAACGTCTTTAATCACAGCAGGTTTACCACAATGTGAAATATAGGTTAACACCCCATTGGTTTGAATTGCTTTATTTAATTCCGTAGGGGTAGCATTAACAAAAAGATACGAATTAAACAGTGGGAGCTCAACCATTTTAACCCTGTCGACCCATTGCCTATTAGTTTTAACAAGGGGGCAAAACGAAGCAATATTTTGATCTGATAGTAATTTGTCTACTTTTTTTTCCCATCTGGATCGGGTATAAAGTACCATCCAGTTTCTATTTGTCATTTTCATAAAATATAGCAGTTAATATTTGTAACTATTTGAGCTATTACTTACCGAAATGGCAAAAACTCAACGCTTTTTTTCCACAACTAAATTAAACCAAAAGGCATATGTATTCTTATTATTGGGCAGGTTGTGTAGCAATTTGAGAAATTTTGAGGCATGAGGAATATACATTTATCTTACGATTAACAATATATTATGGGCTAAGCAGTTGTTTTTTGAAAATTAAAGGGCTCTAGCATGATTTTTTTCTATATGGTGTATGTTTCACACCAATTCACACTATTTCACATTAAATATACAAGTGTATTATAATCAAAGTGTTCTGTTTAATTTATCATTAAAATTGTAGATAAAAGATCTAAAAAATTTAATGTATTTGTACTTGGTTTGTAACTGAGGTAGCGAAGCTATATACACAATCGTATTATAAATAATTGGCATAATCAACTATTTAATGTTCCATAAATATGTTTAGGGCTATAATCTGTATTGTTGTTTTGCTATGCTTAAATAATGTTTTTAACAACATTGTTAAAGGCTCGATACCAATATATAAATTGCATAAGAACGATACATGTAATTCTGTAAGCCCGCTTCCTTGTAGTGCAGTAGCAGTTCAATTACCTTACAGTTTAACGTTTGATGCCGCTACGCCAAATACAATAAATGATAAAAATGGCCAAGGTACGGGCTTTACAACCATAAATAATTATTCGGGTACAAGAAACGCAAGTGACGGGCAGCCATCAAATATTGCCATACCAGGTTATGAGGTATCAAAAATTGCTTTAACAGGTGGGCATTTACAATTAACCGCCAATAAAGGGATTGATTATTTAACTAACAACAATCAGCTTAATGTACTAGGGGTACAAATAGCCGCAAGCCGTAAGGTACAGTTAGAAGTTAAGATAATTAATCCTTTTAATGGCACGCAATCTCAACAAGCCGGGCTTTGGTTTGGATTAAATGATAAAACGTTTATTAAGCTAAGTGTTGTAGGCAACAAAGTAGAACTGCGTAAAGAGCTTAATGACGTATCCAGTAACGTAGTAGGCACTGCTAATCTGGATCAACGCATAACCAACGCCATAACAGGCCTTTCTACAAAAACTGTAACATTACGAATGGTGATAGATTCTGCAGCAAACACGGCAGAAGGTTTTTACTCTACAGATGGCGTTAATTTCATAAATGCTGGCGCAGGTTATCCATCGGCATCCCTGGATATAATGAATACGGGGTTGGTAAATAATGTTACGTATGCAGGTATTTACGCCACTTATCGAAACGCAACTACAACGGTGAATTATGTTTTTGATGATTTTTCGTTAAAAAAAATAAACGTACCTATACTCAATAATTGTGGTTCAATCAGCCCCTTAGCCTGTAACCTGCTTCAGGTTAGTATACCTTTTAATTTGTCTTTTGATGCCCCGGTAGATCAAAGTATAACGGATATTAACGGACATGGAACTGGTTTTAAAACAGTTAATACTTATTCTGGCACACGCTTAGCATTAGATGGCCGGCCATCTATTGTGCAAGTTCCGGGTTACGAGCCTTCTAAAATATTGTTAACAAATGGCAAATTGCAAATTATTGCTAATAAAGGGATAGATTATCAAACAAATAACAATCAGTTAAACGTACTTGGAGTACCGGTTACTTCTTCGGGCAAGTTATATTTAAATGTAAAAGTAATAAACCCATATAACGGGACACAATCCCAGCAAGCAGGTTTATGGTTTGGGCTAAATGATAAAACATATATCAAACTAGGTATAACGGGTAACAAAGTTGAACTACGGCGCGAATTTAATGATATAACCAGTGGTTTAGCAGGTTCTGCCAACCCAGATCAGCGTGTTACCGCACCTATAACAGGGCTTAACGCAAAAACTGTAAGCCTGCGCCTTGTTATAGACTCGGCAACTCAAACTGCCGAGGGATTTTATTCGACAGATGGTGTTGTATATAACAGTACAGGGGCGGTAGGATATCCAAAATCAAGTGTAGATATATCGGGTACCGGCTTAACAGCAGGTACAAGATATGCAGGTTTATTTGCAACTTACCGTAATGCAACAAATGCTGTTACTTACACATTTGATGACTTTAGTTTGTCAAATCCGGAGGTAGTTAAACAATTAACATTTTCAACCGATGTATTAAATTTTACAGTATTAAAAGGTGGGCAGGTACTGCCACAAGGCATTAATTTAACCGGCACGCCGCTGCCCGATTCTATTTCTTTGGCAAAAACAGATGCAGAGTGGCTTACTTTACCAGAAAAGGCATTAGGTTTATTACAGTTAGGCCCTGATAACATTAATTCAAATATAAATCCCGGGAATTATACTGCCCTTGTAACGGGCACGGCAAACGGCTATCCGGCTGCATCATTTTTGATTAAATTAAATGTTATTGAGCCGTTAAGTACAAAAGCAATAAATATAAATTTTCAGGATGCGCAAACCTTACCCCCAACCAATTATTTAGCGGACTATGGGCAAGCATTTGCCGATCGGTTGGGTCGAAATCAAGGCAGCTTACTAAAATATGGCTGGAGGAAGAGATCTGATAGCACACCTTTGAGTTTAGTGGGTAACGGGCGGAATCGAAACACACCAGAAGACGTTTTGCTGGCCACCGTATTTCATATGCAGGCTAATAACATTAGCGGTAGTTTTCAGGGTGTAAAAACCGAGGGCTTTTGGGAGTTAAAAGTACCAAATGGAAGTTACGATGTTTCGGTAACAGTAGGTGATGGAACAGTAGGTACAGCGCCCGAAAAACATAGCATTAATGTAGAAGGTGTTAGCGCCATTGCAAACTTTTTACCTATTGGTAAAAAGGGAGATATAGGCCGCTTTAGATCTGCCACTGTAAGAGTAGCTGTTGCCGACGAAAATTTAACGATAAATGCAGATGGTGGTATCAATACTAAAATAACAAATGCAAGTGTCGTACCTGTATCAATGTCGCCATATTTGTACTGGGCTTCTGCAACAAAAAACATAGTTGTAAAAAAGGGAAACGCCGATAATAATACAATGTCTGTTTTGATTGGTAATTCAACAAATGCAACATCTGTTTATAGTGTTTCTGCAACATATTCTGCAGGTGCTACAAGCTGGTTAAATTTTAACACATCGGCAAATGGGCAACAGCCTGTTATTAATTTTAACTACTCGCCAACCAAAAATTTACCCGAAGGCACTTATTATGCAACAGTTAAAGCTATTGCACCAAATTTTACAAGCGCAGATCTGGCAATACAGGTAAGCGTTGTTGACAGTTTGAAACCCTATGTGATATCATCAAACCCGCCAAATGGGGCAGTAAAAGTTAGCTTAAATACGGTTAGCATTGCGGCAAATAATTTACATGTGCCAATAGTAGAAGGTTTTAAGGGTGGGGTTGATAACAAAACCCTTACAGATTCTACCGTAAAATTGTTTAAATATGTTGATGAGACAATGGTGCGTGTACCAGGCACGGTACAGGGTACCGGTGGGGGCGATGCAATAAGTATAACACCGGTAAACGGCTTTGAGCCAAATACCAAATATAAATTTGTTATTACATCTGGTGCTAAATCATATCCGGGCGCCTCGTTTGTACCTTATGAAACAACATTTACAACTGATGTTCAAAAAATAGATTCAGCAAGTATGTTGAATGCGCAATTTACAAAGGTTGCCATCCCGGGTACACAAAACATCAAATATTCATCGCTTACCATAGGGCCCGATGATAAGTTTTACGCACTGCGCCTTGACGGGGTAATTGAACGTTATGATATTGATCATGCTAATGGTGCATTATCCAATAAAAAATCAATAAATACCTTAGTAAACAAATATGGTACACGTACAGCTATTGGGTTAGCGTTTGAGCCTCAATCTACCCAATCGAATTTGGTTTTGTGGGTTTCTCATTCATCCGGAGGTTTAAATGCTGCGCCTGCATTCGATGGCAATATTTCTCGCTTGCAGGGTGATAGTTTACAAACAGAGCAGTTAGTACTAACTAAACTGCCACGGTCTACAAGAGACCATATGATAAACAGCGTGGCGTTTGGCCCTGATGGTGCACTTTACATGTGTATGGGCAGTAATAGTTCTGCCGGTGCATATGATAACGATTGGCAACGGAATGAAAGTTTATTATCGGGCACAGTATTGAGGCTTGATTTAGCCAAACTAAATGTGTTTACTTTACCGATAAATGTACAAACCACATCAAATCAATCCGTTATAAATAATGCGCCACCTGTATCTGCTTTAATGAGCGATGGAACTTACAATCCATATGGCAGCGAATCGCCCTTAACCATATATGCATCTGGTGTCCGCAATGCATACGATTTGTTATGGCATTCAAACGGACAGTTGTACCTGCCAACAAACGGCTCTGGCGGTGGCGGTAATTCGCCTGCATCAGTAATGGGCACACGCAAGCCGGATGGTACGGTGTATAACGGCCCTGTTGTAGCTCCAACTACGGGTGTACAGGTGCAAAATGATTGGTTATTTAGGGTTAACCCTGCCAAGCCTGTGGGTTATTACGGGCATCCTAATCCACTAAGGGGCGAGTATGTAATTAACAGGGGTTTTGCCGATGATAGTTTATATTCGCCAAGTGTAGTGGCTGATGCAAATTACCGTTTAGGATATAATTTTGGTTTAAATCATTCGCCGGACGGTGTAATAGAGTATAAAAGCAATAACTTTAATGGGATACTAAAAGGGAAGTTACTTGTTTGCCGTTTTAGTGGCGGGGGAGATATAGTAGTAATGGAACCCGGTTCCAAAACTAAAATAGATACTATTGGTAATCATGATCAAATATATGATGTTGTTAAAGTTACTACCGGTTCTGGTAATAATGGGTTAACTGGCATGTCAGGCTTTGCAAATCCCTTAGATATTGTAGAAGATGTTGTAAATGGTAACTTGTATGTGGCCGAATTCAATTGGAATGACAACCCAAATCTTACAGCCCAAATAGCGCTTTTAAAAGCTCAAGCAACACCTTTGCCGCCGCAGGCATTACTGGCTGTTATGGCAATACCTGAAATGGGTACCGAAGCCGAAAGTGCTAAATCATATCGTGTAAATTTGGCTAATAAAGGCGATGGCGTATTAAAGGTTAATAATATAGTATTAGTTGGCAAAGACGCACAAACATTTAAAATTGCTAATATACCTTTGCCTACAGCAGCTAAGCCGCTTATCCTGCAAAAAAACAGTTCGATAGACTTTAGCCTAAACACTAAAGCCCAAATGCAAAAACTGATGACGGCTAAACTTGTAGTAAGTAGTACTGATGGAACTATTCGTGAAATTGATATTAATAACAAAACCGAAGTTGAGCCAGGTAAGTTACCTATTGATAGTTTTAAAGTATCATTAAACCGTGTTGATCAGCGTAGACTTATAACTTATCCAAATCCTAATTATGGCGGGCCAATACATGTAGTTCTCAAAAATTTTAATAAAAACGAGTCTTTGATTTTGTCGTTATATGATTTGATGGGAAATAAACTTAAATCGGTTTCAGCTGTAGCTAATTTAAATGGAGAATACAGTTACGAATTTGATATAGACCGTAGCAGTTTAAATCAATATTATATTATCAGAGCAAATTATTCTTCGGGTTCAAAGTCGTCTAAGGTTATTATCAATAAGTAAATAAATTAAAGGTTATATATACTCAATAATGTTTCTAAAAATATTCCAATTCTTTAAAAATCGATTTTTATATATATCCATATTGCTTGCGTCTATTCTGTTTTTAATATTATTTAACCAGAATTTTTTTGGAAAAACTACTGTAGATAAACACAAAACTTACTTAAGTACAGAAACTTTTAGCCTTGCAGAAACACCAATAATAGAACCATTGCGTATCAACTTTCAGGATGAAACAACCGTTGCACCGGTTGGTTGGCTTAAGGATGTAGGCGGTCCTTTCGCAATGCATCCCGGAATTTACCAGGGATCGCAATTAGTTTATGGTTGGAAATCTGTAGACGATAAATTGCCATTGGATATTAGCGGCAATGGGCGGGCCAGAACCGAGCCCGAAGATGTGCTGATGTCTACCTTTATACATATGCAGGCAAATGATATAGGAATAAGATACGGCGCGTTTTCTGGAGTGAAAAAGCAAGGTTTTTGGGAGCTGAAGTTACTTAACGGCGTGTATAAAGTTTCTGTTGCTGTTGGGGATGCCATAGGTAAAGCAAAAGAGATTGACTGTATAAATATTGAAGGGGTTAAAACAATATCAAATTTTACCCCAATAGGTAAGATGAGAAGCCCTGGAAGGTTTAAATCTGCATCGGCAACCGTTACGGTTGAGGACGGTTATTTAACTATTGATGCCATTGGGGGTAAAAATACCAAATTATGTTACGTTGAAATTGTACCTGTTACCATATTGCCGTATTTGTATATGTTATCTGATACGCAAAACCTGTTGGTTGCCAAAAATTCAAAAGACGATAAATCATTTGCCGTAAAGCTTCATAATTCAACAGATGCAACTGTGAATTATAAATTATCTGTTTCGTATATAACACCAGCTAAGCAATGGCTTACACTTAACCAAAAAAGTACTAAAGATTCTGTTATAACAATTAATTATTCGGCAGCCAAAGATTTGCCTGTTGGGGTATATTCTGCAAAAATTATTGCATCTGCTAATGATTTTACGAGCAATAGCATAACTATACAATTAAGAGTAGTTGATGAAAAAAGGCCTTATGTAATTGCATCTATGCCGGTTAATGGATCGCGCATCAGTAATAATTATACCATAGCTGCCAACAGCCTTTTTTTGCCTGCAATTAAAGGCTATAAAGGCGGGATTAATAACGAAACTATAAATAGTAAAAATGTTAAGTTAATAGAAATAGTTAACGGACAAGAGCTGGCCATCCCCGGTGTTGTACAAGGTACAGGCGGGGGAGATGCTATAAGTTTTACACCTGCAAGGCAACTGGAGCCTGATGCTAATTATAAATTTATAATTACAGATGGTGTTAAAACTTATAGCGGCCTGCCCTTTATCCCGTTTGAGACATCTTTTTCAACATCTGCTGCCCCAATAGATTCAAGTAACATTTTAGATGTTTCGTTTACCAAAATATCGCTTCCGGGCACTCAAAACAAGAAATATACTTCGTTAGTTTTTGGCCCAGATGGTAAATTTTATGCCTTGAAAATGAACGGAAGTATTGAACGGTACAATGTAGATCATAATACCGGGATGTTAAGCAATATGCAATTGATCAACACACTTGTAAAAAAACGCGGGCAATCAACAGCTATAGGTTTAACATTTGACCCTGCTGCAAGAGCTACCAATCTGGTTGCCTGGGTAACTTATTCATCAGCCGATTTACAAGCTGCGCCTATGTTTGATGGTAAGATATCAAAACTCTTTGGGCCTAACCTTCAGTATGAGCAACAAATGATTATAAATCTACCGCGTTCTACCCGGGATCATATGGTCAATAGTACAGCATTTGGCCCTGATGGAGCGTTGTACATTTCTGTTGGTAGCAACAGTTCCGCGGGGCTTTACGATAAAGGTTGGCAACGGGATGAGACATTGCTGGCAGGCTCGATTTTAAGATTGGATATTAAAATGTTAAACACGTTGAATTTGCCGCTTAATGTTAAAACTACAGCCAATAGAAACATAATTAACGAATCATCCACATCATCTGTTAAAATGTCTGATGGAACTTATAACCCATACAGTTCAAATTCACCTTTAACTATTTATGCATCGGGTATCCGTAATGCGTATGATATGGTTTGGCATACAAACGGGCAGTTATACGTCCCCGCAAACGGATCTGGTGGTGGCGGTAATTCACCTGCCTCTATAAACGGGACCAAGCGACCGGATAACACTTTTTATAACGGACCCGACATCGCTGCTACTGAGGATGTACCTGTGCAACATGATTGGTTGTTTCGTATTAACCCTAACAGAGGTGTTGGCTATTATGGCCACCCCAATCCACTACGGGGCGAGTATGTTATAAACCGAGGATATTCTGATAACCCCGCATATAGCCCTAATGTAAAACCTGATATTAATTATAGGGGTGCAGCATTTGATTTTGGATTTAACAAATCACCCAATGGTGTTATTGAATATAAAAGCAATGCTTTTGGCGGTGTACTTCAAGGCAAATTATTGGTTTGCCGTTTTAGCGGTGGCGGAGATATCATTGTACTTGAACCGGGCTCTATGAAACGTTTAATGCTAAAGGATAACAATAAAGATAGCATTTATGATATTGTTAGGTCTTCAAGCGGATCGGGCAATTACGGTTTGCAGGGCATGGTTGGATTTGCCAATCCATTAGAGATTACTGAGGATACTACTAACGGTAATTTGTACATTAGTGAATTTAACTGGAATGAAAATCCCAATTTAACATCGCAGTTAACATTATTAAAAGTTAATCAACAACCCAAAAAACAACGGCTCGCCAAAAACGTGCGTTAATATAACCTCCTGATTTTTATTACTCATTTAAATGGCCCTTATAATTTAATAAGTGGCTTTACAATACTTATAGTTTTATCGGCAATAATTTACCGCAGCTAATTATGAATAAATTTTCTACAATATTTAATTTAAATAACTGGTTTAAAGCAGGTACAGCTGCCTTAATTATGTCAATTGTACCTACAGTTACTTTTTCAAATGTCATCAAGAAATCTTCACACGACGAGAAAAAGATGGCATTGGACACTTGCAGCCCTATAAGTACACTTTCATGCAGCGATATTACGGTGGGTTTGCCGTTCACATTATCGTTTGATGCACCTGTAACCAATACCATTATAGATAAAAATGGTGCAGGTACGGGTTTTAGAACTGTGAATACCTACTCTGGCACAAGGCTAACTGTAGATGGGCAGCCAACAAATACTGCTGTGCCCGGTTACGAACCATCTAAAATAAACCTTACAGGTGGGCGGTTACAAATTACAACTAACAAGGGGATAGATTATCTTACAAATAATAATCAAATTAATGTGTTAGGGGTAAAATTAGCGCCTGCATCTAAACTTCAATTTGAGTTGGATGTAATTAACCCATACAATGGCACCCAGTCTCAGCAAGCAGGATTATGGTTTGGCCTTAACGATAAAACTTTCATTAAACTGGCCATTACCGGAAATAAAGTAGAGTTACGTAAAGAATTAAACGATGTATCAAGCACGGCAGCGCCTGCAAGTAATCCAGATCAGCGTATTACGGCTGTTATCAGTAACCTGAACACCAAAACCGTCCGGCTTAGATTGGTTATTGATTCGGTAGTAAATACTGCCGAAGGTTTTTATTCTGTAGATGGTGGCAGCACATATGTAAGTACAGGCACTTCTTATGCCTCACCGGCTGTAAATATTGGTGGTATGGGTATAACTAACGGTATTGTTTATGCCGGTATAACTACTACCTACCGCAACGCTTCTGCTGCGGTTACATATACCTTTGATAACTTTTCTGCACAATCTATCTACGTGCCTATTGTTAATACCTTTAACATAAATTTTCAGCCTTCAACCACCACCATACCTGCAGGATATGTGGCTGATACAGGCTTACCGTATAACCTTACACGCGGCTACGGCTGGGCAGACTTTACAACAAAACAGCCCATTGATAACCAGGAAAATATGAGGTTAAGGAGTGGTACCGGCGATATAAAACAACTTACGTTAGTACAAATGCAAACCAGTGCTATTTGGGAGTATGCTGTAGCAAATGGCTCTTATAGGGTAAGTGTTAGCGCCGGTGATAACGCTTATTATGACAGCGGCCACCAAATTAATGTTGAGGGTTTACCGGTTATATCAGATTTTGTGCCTTCCTCTAGTAATAAATTTAAACTTTCTACCGGGGTAGTGCAGGTTAATGATGGTAAACTAACCATTGATGTAACGGGTGGCACTAATACTAAAATGAACTATGTGACTTTTGCGCCTGTTACACCAGTATCAGATGTTATTAGTCCTAAAGTAAGTGCAAGGCTGGTTGGTACACTAAAGTCTGCCGGTAATTACGACGACCAGGTGCAGGTTTTCCTTACAGCTTCTGATGAGGGTGGCTCTGGTTTGGCATCTTTCCAATATTCAGTAAATAATGGTGTTTATACAGATTACAAAACACCCTTTACATTGGGCACAGCAGGTGCCTACAGTATAACTGTAAAGGCTGTAGACGGTAACAATAATCAAACTATTAGCGCCCCTTATAACTTTAATGTTGTAGCACAGCCAACAACAGGCGCATATATGGTTTTAAAAAATATGGATAACTTCCCGTCAAATGACAGGCTTGTTTTTTCATTAATTCAAACCCCCTGGAGGCGTACCAGTCCCGATACGACACCTTACAATGCCAACCATGATAAGGTAAGGTTAAGAATAAATAGCAAGGGGACTGGAAAACTAATTGTAAGTAATTTAACATTATCTAATCCGGCGGCCTGGAAAATTGTATCGGTAAATTCAGATACGACAAGTAAAGTACCATTTAGCGTAGCTACCAATACTTTTACGGATATAACTATAGCTTTTATAGCCAAAAATGCAGCCACAAGGTTAAAAGTATTTACAGATACTTTAAGTATAAAAAGTAACGACAGCCTTTTTGCTACTAAAAAAGTGATCTTAAGTGGTATTTGGCAAGCCGTTGGCGAGAGTACGAACGAACCGTATGCTCAGCAAATAATTAATGCCTTTGGTTTTGGTTCTGTAGTTGGTTATGGTCAAAACGATGGCAATGTAGATGGCACAACCCGTATTACCGGATCAAGCGAGATAAATGCGAATTATTTTGTGAAAGCTGATTTAAGCAAACCTGTTACTGTCCATCAATTAGCAGCTTATCACGGTTGTTGCTCGGCTGTAGAGTCTATCAGGTATTTTAAGAAGGGTTCAACATCAAGCACTAATATATTTACACATAATAATTTAGATGGGCAATCTATTTCCCCCCGTCTTATCGGCTCCAGCACTAATCTGGCACAGGCTACATTTGACCCTACAGGGGTTATTGGTTTTAAAGTAGGCTCATCCAGTTCAGATCGCACAATGAATTTTAACGGCCTTATTGGAATAAGGGTTTTAAAAGCTTATGATGGTAATGGTAATATAATACCCAATGCTTATTTTTTGAATTGTGATTATCTGGGTACTTCGTATACAAATTATGACTATCAAGACAATATATATTACGTTGAGAATATCAGGCCCGATTCCAGTGCTGCATATTATTCTGAACTTGCACCGCTTGGAGGTACAGCAATTAATTTTAACCCTACTTTAACAGGTGCTACAACTACTGTTAATTTAACAGTGAAAAATATGGGGAATAGTTATGCTAATAATACCGCCGATCCATCTATTCAATTAAAAGGGGCACAAATTGTGGGGCCAAATGCAAACGAATTTTCATTAGGCTCATTCACAAACACTGTTTTAGCCATACAGGCAACCAAGTCAGTTAATGTTAAATTCAATCCTTCGAGTGTAGGAATAAAAAATGCGGCTTTGATCATCAATTATAACAGCGCTGCATCTCCACTTCGAATACCTTTATATGGTAACGCTAACAATAGTACAGCAACTGTAAACGTAATTAAGCGCATTAAAGGTGCTGCAGATGTAAATGTAACAATAGGTAATAATGCTTATGAAGCCGATAAGAACTATAGAAAAGGATCTATTAAGTTAGATAAGCAAACTATTTTAAGTGATGTTGCGGGTACAGATATAGATTCGTTATATCAAACTTATTTATCTGCCGCAGCAGAACTGGCAGAAACAAGATATGAGATACCGGTAACTAACGGTGATTACCTGGTTCGGATGCACTTTGTTGAAAATTATTGGACAGGAGCAGGGCAAAGGGTCTTCAGCGCAACAATGGAAAATGTGCAGATATTATCAAACTTTGACATTTTTAGCGAAGTTGGGTACCGTACGGCTTTGGTAAAAGATTTTAGCACTACAGTTAGCGACGGCGTATTAAACATTAAATTTAATCCAACAGCTAATAGAGTAGCGATATCTGCTATCGAGATATTTCAGGTTAATCAAAATACAAGTTTAACCAGGATGAGTTCCACTTTGGCAGCTACACCAGATCCTTCTACGGTAATAAAATTGAGTATATACCCTAACCCTAACCTGGGCGAAACATTTAATTTAAAACTGGACAACTTTCCTAAAAACGAAAAGGTTGTGGTTTCTATCGTGAATGCTTTTGGTAAGCTTATAAAAACACAGTCGTTAGATACAGATCCGCTTGGCCATGCCGACTTACCTATTGTAATGGGCAAGGCCCTGGAACGAGGTGTTTATATTATTAACGCAAGATCTGCATCGGGTGTTCAAATGACTTCTAAGTTATTGGTACCATAGGCGTAGCATATCCGTTCGGAAGTTTTATTCATTTCGCTAATTTTTATATTATCATCCTATGAATTTAGAAGTTATTAACCTTACCGTAATTGTATTTATGCTATTACTTTTACCCATCTTTTTGATTGTACTTTCTTTGCTCAAGAAAAACAGGCAATAACCATTTCTCCATTTTACGCACAACTGCTCAACTGCTTTCTCACATTTTCACATAAGCGTACCAAACCACGAAACCGCATTTTTTTTCTTGAAATTTTGACAATATTTGTTCGTAAATAATATAAAAATCATTGTAAACAGCACGTTAAGCTATACTATTTATAATGATTTAAAAAAGTTAAAATTTTCAAAATAACGCTTATGTAAGCGAAATGGCGAAGCTCTGTGCTTTGCCCAATATCACAGTTTTATTATCTAATCTCGGCTTCCAGTTAATGGGAGCTTATATCAAATTTTTATTAACCCTAAATACATGAAAAATACAGGTATATTCTTTATTGTACTTATTATTATTGTCACTTTTTCTTCTTGTGCAAGTACTAAAAGGATCCGATATTTTCAGGATTTGTCTGAATCGGCCACCCCTTCAGACCTTTCCATTGCAAGTTATGCTGAACCACATATTCAGCCTGACGATATTCTATCAATTAACATCAATACCGTTGACGCTGAAGCAACAGCCAGTATTAACAGCCGTAACGGAGGATTTGTTAACGTTGGTGGTGCCCAGCCGAGCAATATGGCCGCAGCAACCGGTTACTTAGTAGATAAAGAGGGGTATGTTGATGTACCGATTTTAGGTAAAATTAAATTAGCAGGATTAACAACATTACAAGCCAGAGAAACAGTACGTACCAAAGCCCTGGCAGCGTTTAAAAACCCAATTGTTGATGTTAGATTTTCTAATTTTAAGATAACAGTAATTGGCGAAGTAAACCGCCCTGCAGCTTACATAATTCCTAATGAGCAAGTAACACTATTAGATGCAATTGGCTACGCCGGAGATTTGACAATTTATGGTAAACGCGAAAATGTGTTGCTTATCCGTAAAGATTCTTATGGCAAGAGTTTTACTGTAAAATTAGATATGACAAAAAAGGCTATGCTTAGCTCACCTTATTTCTATCTAAGGCAAAACGATGTTATTTATGTAGAGCCTAATAGAACTAAGGTGTTAAATAATGATAATAATATTATCAAATACATTACTGCTGCGGCAACAATATTTACCGCATTTGTACTTGCTAAACGATACTTATAAATAAGGCTCTATTAAATATAACTAACGTTAAATAAAAGTTATGAAAAACTACCCGGCGAAGGATGGCAACGGTTTTAGCTATTTTCTTTCCCAATTCAAATCGTATTGGTACTTGTTTGCAATATGCCTGATTCTGTTTTTAGGATTAGCATACGTTTATAATAATTATGCTACCAAGCAATATTTAATAAGCAGCACCATGCTTTTACAGCAACACCCTAATGCACCGGATGCACAATCTCAGTTTGCAAATGGTGGGGCAGCTTCAGTATTAAACATTACGGATAATATTAAGAATGAAGGAGATGTATTACGTTCACGTAACCTGATGAAAGAGGTTACACAAAGTATGCATCTCAATGTTCAGGTATTTAATAACAGTGGTTTATCAGCTACCGAAATTTATGACGATGCGCCATTCGAGGTTAAAGTATTAAAATATAAGGTGGATTCTTTAAAGAAACAAGAATATGTAATTAACATTGTAGATGCAAAAACTATCAATGTAGTTAATGATAAGGAGGCTTTTAATAAATCAATTCCGTTTAATGGTAAAATTAGTTTACCACAGTATGATCTGCAGATTATTAGGCGGCAGGGTGTACCTATTCTTCAACAGCAATATTCTACTGTAATAGTATCTGAAGATGATGCTGTAAACGCATTATTAGCTAATTATGATGCCGAGTTTACCGACAAAGCAACAACAACGGTTGGCTTTACACTTTACTATCCAAACTCTAAAAAAGGTGAGGCTATTCTTCAAAACTTAATGAGCCGTTATCTGAAAGATAACATTGATAATAAAAAGCAAGCTATTGACAGCACCATTAATTTTATCAATTCCAGGATAGCCGTAGTAGGAGATGAGTTAACCGGCATAGAGAAAAAATACCAGGAATTTAGGACACAAAATCAAATTACGGATATTGATGAGCAATCTAAAGTACTTGTAGGCGACGCCAGCGAAAGCGCTAACAGATATCAGCAACAAAAAATACAGCTTTCTATAATTAACGATTTAAAAAGAAGGCTGAATGACCCAACAAATAAAGAAGTGATCCCAAGCTCGTTAAGCATCCAAAATGCTTCTTTTGCTACGGGGCTTGCTCAATACAATAACTTGTTGGCAGAAAGGGAAAAAAGAAAACTTTCATACACCGATAGCAACCCTGTTATTCAAAATATCGATCAGCAGATACAAGGTGTTAGGCGCAACTTGATACAAAGTATTGATAGCTATCAAAAAGAAATGGAACTGAGCAGATCTGGCTTAAACGCCCAGAATAATGTGATAAGCGATTACATTAAGAAGGTTCCGGGTAAACAGCGCGCTATTATTGATTTTGCAAGGCAGCAAGAGTTAAAACAGCAACTTTATGTTTATCTACTACAAAAACGAGAAGAAACTGCGATGGCCAAGGCTGCAGATATGCCTTATTCAAGAATTGTAGATAATGCAAAAAGCACCAAGGATCCTGTTAAGCCAATTAAATCTATTATTTATGTAATGTCGTTCTTTTTGGGAATTGTGGTACCATTTAGTTATGTAAACTCCCGAAACTTATTCCGTACAAAAATCAACTCGGAAGCAGATATAGAAAAGCAAACGGATGTTACTATTATAGGTAAAATAGGTCACAACGCCTTATCAGAAAAATATCTTGTAGATATTACCTCAAGGTCACCCGTCACCGAGAGTTTCCGAACGTTACGTACTAAACTTGGGAACATCCTTGATATCGAACAATCGAATGTTATCATGATCACTTCAAGTGTTAAGGGAGAGGGTAAGACGTTTCTAACACATAACCTGGGTAGCACGCTTGCTATGTCTGGTAAAAAGGTTGTTTTAGTGGAGCTTGATCTTCGCAAACCACGTCTATCCAGTTCACTGGGTCTTGACCATAATCAAATGGGTTTCTCTAATTACGTTATGGAAGATTTGCCCATCAGCGAAATGATCAAAGAAAGCAATTTTAACCCGAACTGTTTTATTGTTTCATCGGGCCCTGTGGTAGCCAATGCCAGTGAATTGTTATTGAGTGATAAGCTTGGAGAAATGATACATTACCTGCGTAATAACTTTGATTACGTATTGATTGATAGTTCTCCTGTAGGTTTAGTGTCTGATGCTTTGGTTATCCAAAAACATGTGGATATGACAATTTATGTATGCAGGCATAATTACACCGATAAAACACAGTTGGATGTTATCAACGATATTAAAAATAAAGATAACGTTGATAATGTATATGTAGTTATAAACGATGTGGATTTTTCTAAAGCAGGATATTTCGGATATGGCTTTGGTTTAGGTTATGGCAACTAAGGTTTCTCGATACCCACTTACAAATATCACTATGGTGGATAGCTATTCAGTTTATCATACTAAAGAAACCGGCCCTTTTATAAAGCGGTACATCAATATTTTGATGTTGTTTTTTCCGCTTACTGCGTTTTTGCTGATACCGGCAATACCCAGTACTACAATTACTACAGTGTTTGCCGGCCTTATGCTGTTTCTTATACCATTGTCCACCTTTACGGTAGAAAAGTCGTTTTTTATTACGGAGTTATTTTATTTTTTTTGCGTAATAGCTGTCTTAAGTTTCTTTTCGCAGTTTATTAATCTGGTTGGGCATCTAAAATTAAGCACCGACGTTATTTTAATAAACAAAAAAGATTTTACAAAAACTTTTTACCGCCCATCGCATATAACGCAATCGTTATCACTTATTGTCGGGTTTATAATTTATACCTACGTTAAATACTTTTCTACAGAAAAAATTGTAAAATACATTTACTGGGGACTACGTTTGCTATGTATATATGGCTTATATGAATTTGCTTACTATATTTTAACAGGCCAAAATGGCGATTTTATAGTTAACAGAACCTTTGGCGCCGGCGAAAAATCCGGATCGTTATTTCAAACCGTAAGCTTAGGTGGTATAAGCCTGATGCGTTTTAAAGGGTATACCGGTGAACCCTCGATGTTTGTTTTTACAGTATTTCCTTTTTGGGTATTATCATTTGGTTTAAAGAGGAAATTCGACATGTACTTTTTACTGGGCTGTTTAATTTTGTCATTCTCTACAACAGCTTACTTATGTATTATCATGTTTTTATCCTATTGGATAATTCACAAAAGACAATTCCAGATCTTTTTTTACATGTGCATTTTTATAGTTGTTATTTGTTTTGTACTGCAATTAGATAGGTTTCAACATTTGTTAGATAGTATTTACAAATTTGTTTTTGCTGGTAAAATGGAAGGCGAAGCGGCTTCGTCTAAAGAACGCAGTAACGCATTTAATAATCACGTAGCTTATTGGGCAAGTTTTAACCCATTTAATCAAGCATTTGGTATTGGGTTTGGGTATGTAAGATCAACCGACTTTTTTTCGACCATTATAGTAAATAATGGCATTGTTGGTTTCCTGGTTTTTACCTGGTTTGTTCTTAAAAATCTTTGGCTTGACATACCTATAAAATTATTATCAATATGTTATAAGATAGGCTTGTTTATGGTATATCTTATTATGATGGCAACAGTGCCCGAGTTTGCATATCCTTCTTTATGGATTTATATAGGTTTAGGTTTTGTGCTGAAAAGTATGAAAGAAACTCCTGATGAAACAGCGGAAGAAAAAAGCAATGTCATACATATCAACAAAACCTTATTGGCTAATTAACCATGAAAAAAATAATTGTAACTGTAAGCTTGTATTTAACTTTTGTAAGTGCAAATGCTCAAAAAGCAGTTAGTAATTTTTATTGGGGAATAAACGGGCACCCTTTAACACAGGCTGCTTATGCAAATAACTGGGATGATCAGTTTAATAGAATAAACGATTTAGGTTTAAATAGCTATCGCTTTGATGTTTTGTTAAATAGTAGCGGTATTGCAAAAAAGAACGATTTATTCAAAAAGCTATTAAAGAGGCTAAAAGTAAATAATATAACTCCGCTAACTGTACTTAGTTTAAGTGGTTTAAAAGGTCTTGATAGTGCAGGTATTTATCAAACAAGCTTTAGCCAGGGTGTTAATTTTGGTAAAGCTTATGGTAATTTAATTTCGGTAGTTGAAGTTAATAACGAGGTTGATAACAAAATTATGTATCGTGGTGATAGGCCCGGTACTAAACCAAGTGATTATGATCCAGAAAAGACCACGAGAATATTAACAGGCATAAAGGGATTTGTTGACGGATTAAAAAATACAGTTCCCGCGGTAAAAGTTACTTTGTCGGTTAGCTACACACATTTCTATTACCTAACGCTTCTGGAGAACTATGGCGTTAACTACGATATAATTGGTTGTCATTGGTACTCATCTATGGGAGACATTACTAATTTTAGGCCTCCTTTTGGTAACATACTGGCTTTTTTAACTAAAAAGTTTAACAAAACTATCTGGCTTACCGAATTTAACCAATCAAAGGGCACTACTATAGCTTCTTTTGCCAAGCAAAACGATTATATAACCACAGCCATTCCAAAAATTATGGCACAAAATATTGTAGGCGGTATTTTTATATACGAGTTATATGATCAGCCCCTTATTAGAGCACAATATCCTTTCGAAGCATGTTTTGGGCTATTACAAACAAATAATTTTGGTGAAGTAATTCAAAAAGATGCTTACCAGGGCTACAAAGGCGTTATTCAAAAATACAAGTAATACACATATACTTAAAGTCCATTAATTGCGTGCAACACGTCTTTAATAACAAAATTCTACAAAACTGCTCAGTTAATTAAATTATGAAAATCGCAATTGTACATGATAATCTGGTATGTAAAGGTGGTGCAGAACAGGTTGTACTAAGTTTTCACCAGGCTTTTCCTAAAGCACCGGTATATACATTAACCTATGATGCACAAAACACATATCCGGAATTTAAACAATGTGAAGTTAAAACCAGTTGGTTTTCCCGAATAATAAAAAGTGAAAAAAATGTAAAGCGTTTTTATTTCCCACTTGGTATTTTAGCGATGAGCCAGCTGGACGTAACTGGTTACGATGTTGTTTTACAATCAACAACACATTGTGCAAAGTATATAAAAACCAGCCCTGATGCCCTTGTTATTACTTATTGCCATAACCCCTTTAGGTTAGTATGGAGCACAAATTCATATGAACAGGTTTTAAAAACAGGTCCGTTAAAAAAGTTTTTATATCAAAAAGTAATTTCTGTTTTAAAAAGAATTGATAGCACATCAGCATTAAGAACAAATTGGTTCATTACAAATTCAACCGAAGTGCTATCCCGCATTAAGACAGCATACAATCCTAAAAACGATATAACTATTATAAATCCTTCTGTGAAGTGTAATAATTTTTATTTAACAGGCGATATTGGCGAATACTATTTAGTGGTATCTCGTTTTGAAACCTATAAAAAAGTTGATCTTGTAATTGAGGCATTTAACAGCATGCCCGACAAGAAATTGGTTGTTGTGGGAAAAGGTTCCAGAGAGGCAGAAATAAAAATGCTTGCTCAATCTAACACCACATTTTATAGCGGTTTAGGTGCCGATGAACTTGCAGGGCTTTACGCAAATTGTAAAGCTTTTATATTTCCACAATTAGAAGATTATGGTATAACCCCTTTAGAGGCAAATGCATCTGGCAGGCCGGTAATTGCTTATGGCAGAGGTGGCGTATTAGAAACAATGATACCTTACACAACAGATTCTTTAAAAGCAACCGCTGTGTTCTTTGATGAACAAACCAAAGAAAGTTTAGTAAGTGCAATTAATACTTTTGAAACATTAAACTTTGATGCATCATTTATAAGAGCACATGCCGAATTATTTGACGAAGATAATTTTGTGCGGAAGATAAGATCTTTTGTATCAACAAAGTATCAGTTAAAGCAGGCCGAAAGCGAAAGTGCGTGGACAAATGAGCCTGTAAAAATATAATAATATGAAAGTTATTATAGCAAACACATTTTACTATCCAGCGTTCGACGGTGGGGCAGAGATATCTGTTAAGCTATTGGCAGAGGGGGTATTAAATGAAGGTAACAAGGTTTACGTACTTACCACAGGCACAGCTAATAAAGTTTATAGGGTGAATGGGGTAACTGTAATTAGTGTTAAGCAAAAAAACATTCATAATAGCTATAACAAGTCTGCTAATAAACCTAAATATTTAAAAGTTTTATGGCACCTTATTGATTCTTGTAATATTTTTTATTACTTCAAGGTTTCAGCAATTCTTAACAGGATACAGCCCGATCTTGTTCATACCAACAATATACAAGGTTTTTCGCCCTTTTTGTGGTTTATAATTAAAGCTAAGAATATTCCTTTAGTGCATTCCATGAGGGACTATTACATGCTTTGCCACAAATGTAATATGTTTAATTCAGGCCAAAATTGCCAAAGTTTGTGCACAGAATGCAAGGTTACACATAATATAAAAAAATCGTTTTTAAAGTACCCTGATCACTTTGTTGGTATTAGCAATTTTATATTAAACAAGTATAAATCATTCAGCTCAATTCCTGAAGAAAGTAGTTCTGTTATTTATAATGCAATTGATGCCCGGCTAATAGATGATCATGATTTACCGGGAGCTAAATTACACTTTGGTTATATAGGCAGAGTTGCTAAAGACAAAGGTGTAGAATACCTGGTAAATGAATTGGCAATGCTTACAGACAAGCAAAAGGCAGAAATTAAAATAAGCTTTGCTGGTAAAGGCGACCCTGAATTTATAGAACAATTAAAAATAAAGCTTACCGGAATAGAGTATAATTTTTTAGGCGTTGTACCGTCTCAAAGCTTTTATAAAATAATAGATGTTTTAATCGTTCCTGCCTTGTGGAACGAACCATTTGGTAGAATTGTAATAGAATCACTTGCGCACGCTGTTCCCGTTTGCCAGTCAGATAGGGGGGGACTAAAGGAGTTGTATAATCCTGAGAACTCCTGGATCTTCTCTCCGGAAGAAAAAACATTATCCAAACTATTGAAAAATATAATAGAAGACAGACAACTTGTTTGGGAAAAGAAATCCAAATGTGCTTTACATCTGGAAAAATTTTCATCATCAAATTATATTAACAACCATTTAGAGTTATACAACAAGATCCTTTTCAATAAACCTTCATTAAATAGTAAAGCAGGAGAAACCCCTGCTTTACTTCTTGAAACCGATTAATTACCTGACAAGTAATTAGCTGTAAGTTTATTTTTCCATGTTGTATATTTTGTAACCCATTTGGTAATTCCATAGCTTACTTCATCGGCATGTTTAGATGGTTCATCAAATAATTCATATATCAGGGCAACTTTAACTTGCGGGTTATTTTTGCACTTGGTAATAAAATTGGTTATAAAAGTACGTTGGTCTGTTTCATTAGTAGTACTTCCAGTTTTATAACGATAATTAAATTCAGTAAACCAAATTGGTTTATTTGGAAACAACGAAGAAAGTTTTTTAGTAATATCAGGAATGTTGTTGGGTGATTTTGGTGCGGCATTTTCCATGTCAGAATACCAGTGATAAGCCACTATATCAAATTTAATACCGTACCATTCACACATTCTAAGAAACCCATAATGCAGCCAGCCGGCAGATATCATTGTTTTGGCACCAGGATCTTTGGATTTTATACCAATATCTACACCTTTTAAATATGCTGCCATACTGTTAAACTTTTTACGATCATAGTGGTCTTGGCTTTGCCCGGTTTGGTTAGGCAGTAAAACTTTTAGATCTAAATCATTACCCAAATCATAATAATCAAAACTGCCGGCATATGCTGCTGCAAATTTTGCACCAAGGGTTTTACCCTTAGCATAAGCTTCAGTTTCGCTGTCAGATAGATCCATTGTTCTGGGGTTAAGCATGGGCAACACATTTACCTTACCGGCTTTAGCCGCTTGTAACAAGGGTGTTAATAAATGCGGAACTGTAACAGTACCATCAGGTTGCGAAAGCACATCAATACGGTACCAGGTCATGTTCATGTTGTTTAACAAACCAATTTGTTTCGCAGATGATGTGGCAAGATACGGCTCGTCTCCTAATGGATGTCCATTAATACCCAATTCTAAATTCGAGCCTGATAAAAGGGATATTTTAGCAGTGCTCGCGGCCATAAAAGTTTCAGTCGAAGAGGACAGTTGAGGAGTAAAATTCAAATCATCTTTTGCACAAGATGGCAAAATAAAGGCAGCAATATAAATAAGACTTGCTGATCTTTTTAGTAAAGATTCCGGCATAAATTAAATTAATAGTATCCCTCTAACGGTACTATTGTCAAAAAGTTGTTACAAAGGTTGGTTGCGATCATGCAAATTTACTGAACATATAGTTTGTAGTTCAATAAAAGCATCCGAACAAATTATTAAAGTAAACAGCGTCAAAGTAGTAAAAATTCTTTGTGTAATAAATTATTAATACACTTTATCGATTTTCAAATCAATATATCAATTACAAGTTCATAAATGGATGATACTTTAAAAAAAACGGTAATCAATAACGATAAGAAGCTAGTCGTATCCGGGGTATTCTGGACGTTTTTACAATTAATAGTTAATCAATCTTTTGCCTTCGGTTTAAAATTAATATTAGCCAAGTTGCTTTTCCCTAATCAGTTTGGTTTAGTAGGGATGGCAACTGTTTTTACGGGCTTTGTACAGGTATTAAATGATTTAGGAGTTGGTTCAGCATTAGTGCAGCGTAAATCCGAAGATTTAAGAGATGAGCACTATCATACGGCTTTCTGGACTGGTGTCATCTGGTCTGTATTCTTGTTTATTGTAATGAGTTTAATAATAGCACCTGTAGCTGCCAACTTTTACCACGAACCATTATTAAAAACAATTATCCCAGTGTTAAGCATTGGCATTTTAGTTAGCCCGGTAAATTTAGTGCATAAGGCTCAGTTATCTAAAAGCATGAACTTTAAAAAGCTCGCTTTTATTGATAACACTTCAAATATTATGGCAGGGGTTATTGCTTTTGCAATGGCGTTGTATGGCGCGGGTGTTTGGGCATTAGTTTTTAATTCGGTAGCGACTGTGTTTTTTGCAATGCCATTGTTTTTTAATGCCACCGGTTGGAAACCAGCATTTGTAATGGAAAAGAAGGCTTTTCAGGAGGTTTTCGGCTTTGGTGCTTATGCTACCGGTTCAAACGTATTAAATTACTTATATAACAATTTAGATTATTTGCTAATAGGTAAACTTTTGGGTGCATCTTCTTTGGGTATTTATACGTTAGCCTTTGTTTTAACAGATACATTCAGAAGCAGGTTAATGTCTGTAATTAACAGCGTTATGTATCCCTTATATGGCAAAAGGCAAAATGATTTTGAATCATTAAAAAAGTATTATCTAAAAGTTGTGCTTTTTAACTGCCTGTTCATATTTCCTATAATGATATTTTTTACGATAGAAGGAGAGCCATTTATTGTTAAGATTTTTGGGGCAAAGTGGCATGAAACTGTAGCACCGCTGCAATTATTATCTATTTCGGTAATGTTTCATATATTGGTTAGCGGCAATACCGCTTTACTAAGGGGCATTGGCCGTCCTGGTCTTGAAATGAAACAGCAGCTTTTAAAAGCGTCTATATTTTTACCCACATTAGCTTTAGGTATCTACTATTATGGGTTAACGGGCGCTGCGTGGGCTATACTTGTAAACAAATTTATTGTTGTAGTATTTGCACAATACACGTTCAATTTTTTAATACCTGTCAAAATATCTATTCCAGAATTTATATCGGCAATTAAGGCTCCTTTGGTTGCATCTGCTGTTTCGGTAGCCGTGCTTCTCTTATTAAGGTTTTGGGGCCTAAACTTCATCATAGCCGGTATTTTATTATGCTTAATCTATAGCGGTATTATTTGGTTTATGATGCGTGCGGAGCTTAAGTTAATGCTGGCAAATTTTAAAAAGTAACAGTAAATATTAAAATTATGGTATCTGTTATTATTCCGTGCTACAACTGCTCCCGTACAATTGATAGGGCCATCAAAAGTGTGATGTCTCAAAATTGCCAGGATATTATCGAAATTATTTTAGTTAACAATAATTCTACAGACAATACCTTAGAGTTGTTAAATAGTTACAAAAGGCAGTATCCAAATTTTATTTTCGTTTACAGCGAACTAAAGAAGGGTGCACCAGCTGCGCGTAATCATGGGCTCAAAGTATCAAAAGGGGATTGGATACAGTTTTTAGATGCTGATGATGAGTTATTACCTAACAAGATAACCAGGCAATTAGCCATAGCAATTGAAAACAGTGCAGACATCATTGCAGGTGGTTGTTTACTTAAGTATCAGTCAGCAAAAAAAACCTACGATATTTATCGTACTGTAACCAGTGATGTATGGCAGGGCTTAATTACATCAAACTTAGGTATAACCAGCTCTAATTTCTGGCGAAAAAGTGCCTTGTCAGACGTACACGGTTGGGATGAAAACTTAACTTCTTCTCAGGAGTATGACTTGCTTTTGCGCATGATCAAAAATTCCGCAAAGCTGTGCTCAGACAATGAGTTTAACACCGTAGTTTATTTTTCAGATAATTCGGTATCAAAAAGCAGTAATAAGCAACGGTTTAAACAAATAATAGAAAACAGGATCAATATAAGGTTGCGGGTTAAGGATGAACTTCAATTTAGGAGTTTACTCACTCCGGACCTCAAAACAGCCATTGACACCTATATATATACCGAACTTATTAATAATTCTCGCCAGCTTGGCAATTATAGTACAGACCTTCTACATAAATACAAACCCGAGGTTAAGTTAGAAACTGTATTGAAGCTTAAAACAAAATTGTTTTTTAAAAAAGTATTTACACTGGCCAAAGGGTAGTTAACATCACTATACCATTTGGATCCCCTGTTATTAATGTTTAGCCTTTAAGCCCATCGTATGCATAAAAATTTTGTTTCAATTATCATTCCCACTTTCAAAGATTGGGGGCGACTTTCATTTTGTCTAGACTCTTTGTCAAAACAAGATTATCCAGCTGATAAGTTTGAAATACTTGTCATCAATAATTATGTAGGTGATAAAGTTCCGGATAATTATATGATTCCTTCAAATTGCAGGATTTTCACAGAGGAAAAGCCTGGTTCTTACGCTGCCAGAAACTTAGGTGTCATCAAGTCTATAGGAGATATCATTGGCTTTACTGACTCTGATTGTATACCAGATAGTGACTGGATAAGTAACGCCGTAGCAGCTTTTGAAAAAGAGGATAGATATCACCGAATTGCAGGCAGGATACGCTTGTATTACAAATCTCAAAAGCTTACTAATGCGGAGCTTTATGAAAAGATCTATGCGTTTAACCAGGATGTGTACGTACAGCAGGATGGGTCTGGTGTAACGGCCAATATGTTTACCTACCGTGAAGTTTTTGATAAAGTTGGCTTATTTAAGGAAGATTTATTATCTGGTGGCGATTACGAGTGGGCTGTAAGAGCAAGAAATGCAAACCATGAAATTAAATATGCGGAGGATGTTATCGTAAATCATCCGGCCAGGTTCCATTTAAATGAATTAGTGAAAAAAGCTAAAAGGGTAGGAGGTGGCCAGGCCGGCTTTGATAAATTTTCAAATTTAAAACCAGTTAAATCACTTATCAGGTTTGTTTACGATTTACGGCCGCCGGTTAATAGTATTCCGCTGATTCTAAGTAAAGGAAAGGATTTGGCTCTTCCCCAAAAATTACTCGTTTTTTATATAAGATACTATCTATCCATAATTACTGCACGCGAAAAATTAAGAGTAAGCTTAGGCAAAACAGCCCAGCGCGAGTAATCAAACACTACCTAATAAGATCACCCAAAAAAATAATTAATAAATTAAAATTATAAAAATATGAAAATAGCTGTAATAGGAACAGGCTATGTAGGCCTTGTAACAGGTACCTGTCTGGCAGAAACAGGCAATCAGGTAACATGTGTCGATATCAATCGTCAAAAAGTTCAAATGATGCAACAAGGTAAGTTGCCTATTTATGAACCTGGTATCGAAACACTTTTTAACCGCAATGTTATTGAGAACAGGTTGTTTTTTACCAGCGATCTAAAACAGGCTATTTTAGATGCGCAGGTAATATTTTTGGCCTTGCCTACGCCTCCAGGTGCAGACGGTGCTGCTGACCTGAGTTTTGTATTAGATGCTGCAAAAGATATTGCATGTTTAATTACCTCTTACAAAGTTGTAGTAACCAAATCCACCGTGCCGGTTGGTACTGCAGACAAAGTCAAAGCTATTTTTGATCAATATTCTGACATTAAAGTTTCTGTTGTTTCCAATCCTGAGTTTCTAAGGGAAGGTGTTGCAGTTGAGGATTTTATGAAACCCGATCGTATTGTGATAGGTACACAGGATGAAGAAGCCCGTAAAATTCTTAGCGAACTTTACGCTCCGTATGTGCGCCAGGGTAACCCTATTATTTTTATGGATGAAAGATCATCCGAATTAACAAAGTATGCTGCTAATTCTTTCCTGGCCACAAAGATTTCGTTTATGAATGAGATAGCTAACTTATGCGAGTCGATAGGTGCTGATGTGGATATGGTGAGGTTAGGCATAGGTGCTGATGAGCGTATTGGTAAACGGTTTTTATTCCCTGGTATAGGGTACGGCGGTAGCTGTTTCCCTAAAGACGTGCAAGCGTTAGAAAAATCGGCCAAGGCAAACCAGTACGATTTCAAAATACTAAATGCAGTAATGGAAGTAAACAGTTTACAAAAAACGGTTCTTGTTGATAAGCTTAAACGGTATTACAACAACGATTTAACCGGTAAAACTTTTGCACTTTGGGGACTTGCCTTTAAACCTGAAACAGATGATATACGCGAAGCGCCTGCTTTGAGCATTATAGATGCATTATTAAGCGCTGGTGCAAATGTGGTAGCCTATGACCCGGAAGCATTAAATAACGTACGTAACCTGATAGGCGATAAAATAACTTATGCTGAAGACCAATATCAGGCTTTAGTTGATGCTGATGCTTTATTGGTGTTAACCGAGTGGAGCGTTTTTAGAGCCCCGGATTTTGACTTGATGAAAAAGCTATTAAAAGCTAACGTTATTTTTGATGGCCGTAACTTATACAGTGTAGAAAAAATGATTGACCATGGCTTTTATTATAACAGCATTGGGCGTAAAAAAGTTGGCCAGATGCATTTAAACACTGCTGTAGAGTAAAATACTTTTACGGTTAAATAGCATAGGCAATTAAAATATCTTGTTGTTAAATAAGCATCCTCGCTTATAGCAGTCTTGGGTGCCTATGCTATTTTTTTATAATCGGTATTAAAATCCGAATCATTTCTAAAAGGCGGAAGTTATCCACTCAAAGATTCCGCCGCCTAATTTTAAATTACTAATCCCATAAATCATGAAAACACGCTACCTATATATTGTGTATTTTATTATGTCGGTTACTGATATCATGGTCATTAACCTTTCGTACATAATTGCAAATGATTTTCAAGGCTACAGATCTGGCGGCTCAGTAAGCCAGTTAATTGTAGCAAACTATCTATGGTTGTTATCAGCGGTATATTTCGGTTTATATAGCAGAAAGTTCATACATAGCTTAACACATATTTATAAATTAACTTTTAAAAGTTTCATTCTATTTACCTTTTTATTTTTCCCTTATATAGCTCTTTCCAATGGTAATCCAAGTTCTACTGGTTTTTTAGTCCAGTTTTACCTGGTAATAATGGTTTTAATGTTGGTAAACAGGTTTTTGTATACCATTAGCGAAAAATTGTTAAAAAAGTATTTCAAGATCACACAATCTGTTGCAATACTTGGCTCTAACGATATGTCTATGAGGTTAGCCGGTTACTTTCAGGAATCAGATAACCACTTTACTTTCGAAGGTTTTTTAAGTAAGGATGACACCTCTTACCTGGATTCAAGCGGTTGTGTATTGCCTTCTATTGTTAACCAGATAGAATCGGCGGCACATAGTGGTATTAAAGATATTTATGTTTCGCTTGGTGCCGACCGGCATACTGAATATGTATTGTTGCAGAAGGAAGCCGAAAAACATTGCATGCGCTTAAAATTAGTGCCCGATATAGCAAATAGTTCAATTGTAAACCATTTAAAAATAAGTTATATGGGTGGTTTTGCAGTATTAAGTCATAGGAATGAACCACTTGAGGAAATAGAGAACCGTTTTAAAAAGCGGTGTTTTGATATTGTATTTAGCTCCTTAGTTATTGTATTTATATTAAGTTGGCTTTACCCTATTATTGGCCTTATTATAAAGTTGCAAAGCCCTGGTCCTGTATTGTTTAAACAACTACGGAGCGGAAAAAATAACAAATCATTTGTATGTTATAAATTCCGTAGCATGAAGGTAAATGAAGGGTTTAGACAGGCTACCAAGGATGATGACAGAATAACAAAAATTGGTAAATTTTTACGTAAAACCAGTTTGGATGAATTGCCTCAGTTTTTCAATGTATTAAAAGGCGATATGAGCACTATTGGCCCAAGGCCCCATGTACTTACCATGACGAAGGAGTATAGCCAGATAATTAACCAATATATGGTTAGGCACTTCTTAAAATCGGGTATTACAGGATGGGCACAGGTAAATGGCTTTAGAGGCGAAACTAAAGACCCTGAATTAATGAGGAAAAGGGTAGAATATGATATCTGGTATCTCGAAAACTGGTCAATGTGGCTGGATATAAAAATAATCTTTAAAACTATTATTCAAGTAGCTAAAGGCGACGAGAACGTGTACTAATTAAAACCTGCACTTAATCAATAAATCCTTATCAGTTAATCTTAATTTGAAACTTAATAATGCTTATAGATAAATTAAACCATATAAAACAGATGGATACTAAGCCTTCTGTTTTGGTAATTGGCGATTTAATGATAGATCGGTATATAACAGGTAATTCAACCAGGCTTTCACCGGAAGCCCCTGTACCCATCGTTAATGTAAAACATGAATCAGAAACCTTGGGTGGTGCGGGTAATGTGGTGCAGAACTTAGTATCGTTAGGTGCTACAGTAACCATTGGCGGAGCGCTAGGGAACGATTTAGCTGCAAATCAATTAATTGAGATGCTTAATGATGAAGCTATTACTACCGATTGCATAGTGACGGACCATCTTAGGTATACTACAACTAAAACAAGGGTAATGGTAGGAAGCCACCAGTTAGTTCGTTTTGACAGGGAACATTCGCATCCACTATCAGAAAGCCTTGAAAATAATCTTGTTGATAAATTGACCGGCTGTATGGAACAAGCTGAAATGATTGTTTTCTCTGACTACAATAAAGGTTTGTTTTCACCCTCACTAACGCAGCGTTTAATAGCCGAGGCAACAAAGTTTGGCAAAAAAGTAATTATAGATCCTAAAGGTAATGATTACCGAAAGTACAAAGGCGCCTATATTATAAAACCTAACCGCCATGAACTTGCTGTAGCTGCTAATACCAATCCTATTACATCAATGGATGGCCTTAAAACAGCTGCGGATGTAATTTTAAAACAAACTGGTGCCAAGTATCTGGTAGTCACCTTATCAGAAGAGGGTATGGTGATCTTAAGTGAAAACTCTTTTGTAACACTTCCTGTAAAAGCTACAGAGGTTTTTGATGTTACGGGTGCCGGCGATACTGTTTTAGCTACCATAACTTATTTCTTAGCATTAGGATTAAGCATTGACGAGGCCTGCGAACTGGCGAATCATGCTGCAGCAATAGTAATCCGTCAAATTGGGGGGGCTAAAACAACTGTGGACGAAATTATAAGGGATATAAACGAGAATTACAAACGAGAACTTACAACCATCAACTAATTTATTTAAACCACCACATAACATTATTATGGTATTAGCAGAACTAACTGATCATTACAATACAATAAAAAAACTGATGGATGAGACAGTTTCAGATATAGAAACTGCTTGCGATATGATACGCGAGACCATCAAAAACGGAAATAAAGTTTTGCTTGCCGGTAACGGAGGCAGTGCTGCAGATGCGCAACATATTGCGGCAGAATTAACAGGCCGGTTTGTAAAAGAACGTAAACCACTACCGGGCATTGCACTAACTACAGATACTTCCGCCTTAACCGCAATAGCAAATGATTATGGTTATGAACATGTGTTTTCAAGGCAACTGGAGGCATTTGCACAACCAGGTGATTTGTTTATTGGTATTTCTACAAGTGGTAACAGTGTAGGTATACTTAATGCCTTTACTTCTGCAAAACAGGCCGGTTGCAAAACATTAGGTCTATCCGGAAGAGACGGCGGCAAGATGAATGATATGTGCGATGTAAATATTGTTGTACCTGCTGAAGTTACTGCAAGAATACAAGAGATGCATATACTTATTGGCCACATACTTTGCAAAGCAGTAGATGCCTTATTCCAGTAAATGTAATGTATATGAGAAATGGATTACAAAAACTGATTGACAATAAATTGTACGATGAAGAGCGCCTTATGGCACAAATAAAAACTTGGAAAACATGGAAAGAAAAAGTTGTTTTCACTAATGGTGTTTTTGATTTGTTACATATAGGGCACATAACTTACCTTGCTCAGTCTGCAGAATTAGGCACTAAGCTTGTTATAGGGCTTAACGCCGATTCATCTGTGAAGCGCCTGAAAGGGGATAGCAGGCCGGTTAATAACCAAGATAGCCGGGCTTTATTACTTGCTTCACTTTTTTTTGTGGATGCCGTTATCATATTTGATGAGGATACGCCGCAAGCTTTAATCAGCAACTTATTACCAGATGTTTTGGTTAAAGGCGCTGATTATAATATCGAAAGTATTGTGGGTGCTGATGAGGTTATCACAAATGGCGGTGTTGTTAAAACAATTGATTTTGTAACCGGCTACTCATCTACTTCTATAATTCAAAAGATCCGAAGTCCCCTTGAAAACTAACACATATGAAAATCTGTCATTTGTGAATTAGTATCCTTATCTAAAAAGTCTCCAAATGAAAGATATAAACTACCGCTTTAGCCCTAACGTTTCCCCAAAAACTATTAGCAGGGTAAAAAAAATCGACAAACTTCTCGATTTTATATTGCCTAAGCCAGTTCAGGCTCCGGTAATCCCCATAAAAACTATTGCTATAACTCAACTTGCCCATATTGGCGATTTGATATTGATGTTACCCGCATTAAAAAAAATAAAAATGCTGGGCAATTATCACATAAATTTAGTGGTTAGCAGCCAAAATTATTTAATAGCAAGCAAATTAACATTTATAGATTCGGTATCTGTAGTAGATGCACCTTATTTTGCACGTGGCAAAAAGGTTTCATATTTTAAGTTTATAAGCCAGCTGCGCAAAATTAAAGCAGATCTGGTGTTTGATTGCAGAGGTGACCTTAGAAATAATATTTTTATTAAACTTTTTACCAAAAAGAAAATATTTGCTGGTTACAACGTTGGGGGCGGGGATGCTGTATTAGATGTTGTACTTCCTTATGGCCACAATAAACATATAACCGGTTTACTGGATCCATTGTTTGATTTTCTGAGTTTGCCAGAAGTTGATCTGTCGAGTTGTTGGAGCCCCAATAACATACCCTATGAAGAAATCAAAGGACACGTATTTCCGGATGAGTTTATTGTTGTTCACTTAGGAGCAGGTGCTAAATCGCGACAGTGGGGAGTGAAAAATTTCACTGAAACTATTAAAGCAGTAAGTGATTTTACACCGGTATACGTACTAGGGATTAACGCAGATGCTAGCGAAGAAGAAATACAAAAGTTGGCAAATATTCCCAATGTAACTGTTTGTATTGGTAAGTACTCTATCCTGCAATCTATGTATATCTTAAAACATTGTAGCCTTTTTTTAGGGTTAGATTCGGGATTTTCCCATATCGCTGCTATGTTTAAAAAGAAGGTAATTGTATTGTTTAGTGGAGCGGCCAATCAGGATGTTTGGAAACCATTTAACTTTTATAATAACCAGGTAACAGTTGTTAAACGGCCTGTACCTTGTGATTTTATCACCGGGTGTGGTAAATTAGTATGTGCAGATAATATTTGTATGAAAGAAATTTATCCTATAGAGGTTATTAAATTATTACAAGAACATCTAGAAAACAAGATTAGCTCGTTTTAAATTTTATTGAATTATTTTCAACTTTTTGTGATGTAAGCGCATTTACATTAACCTGATTTACCAGGATGTCTAATTTAGATAGGTAGTCATTAAAGTCAAGTCTGCCATAACGCATTTGTTCAATTAAAAATTCAAATTCGATTTTTAATGTTTG
>Ga0247815_10000251_pt1 | contig 42438 bp, 32 predicted proteins | sample UWRJL194509B1_FD_181014 | JGI IMG/M metagenome (GOLD analysis project Ga0247815, IMG submission 181014) | Plant litter microbial communities from Arlington Agricultural Research Station in Wisconsin, United States - UWRJ-L194-509B-1 | ecosystem: Environmental > Terrestrial > Plant litter >...
CATGGCGCAGTTAGGATTCAGAACTTTAGGAGATATGGTGGGACAAACCCATAAAATCAATTCTAATAAAGCGATTGATCATTACAAAGCAAAAGGATTAGACTTGTCTTCTATTTTATACAGACCGGCTGCGTATAAAACAATGCCAGTTCGTAATACAGAAAAGCAGGATCATAATTTAGAAGGTGTATTGGATTTCCAAATCCTGAAAGATTCTCACCGTGCTTTGTACAGAAAAGAAAAAATGACTTTAGAATATCCAATCAATAACATTAACCGTTCTGTTGGAGCTATTGTAAGTAATGAGATTTCTAAAATATACGGTCACTTGGGATTACCTGAGGATACGTTAAATATTAATTTTACTGGTTCTGCAGGCCAGAGTTTAGGAGCTTTTAGTGCTCACGGACTAACATTTACTGTAGAAGGAAATACGAATGATTATTTAGGTAAAGGATTGTCCGGAGCCAAATTAATCATTAAAAAACCTGCAAAAGCAACTTTTGTAGCTGAGAATAATATCATTGTTGGAAACGTTTGTTTATTTGGTGCAATCGAGGGAGAGGCTTATATCAATGGTATAGCCGGAGAGCGATTTGCAGTACGTAATTCTGGAGCGATTGCTGTAGTGGAAGGTGTTGGAGATCACGGTTGTGAGTACATGACCGGAGGTAAAGTAGTAGTATTGGGTAGTACCGGTCGTAACTTTGCTGCAGGTATGAGTGGTGGTATCGCTTATATCTATGATCCTGAACACAAGTTTAAAAACGGATTGTGTAATACGGAAACAATTGAATTTGAAACAGTGGAAGGCGATGATGCTGACGACTTGAAAAATTTGATCCAAAGACACGTTCTGTACACGAACAGTACAAGAGGAACAGAATTATTAAAAGATTGGGATTCCAGCTTGGACAATTTCGTCAAAGTGATGCCAACAGAGTACAAAAAAGCGTTGAAACGTCTGGAAACAGAAGAACAAATGGTAGAAGAATTAACAGCATAATACAATGGGAAAAGTAACAGGTTTTAAAGAATTCGAAAGACAAGACGAATCATATCTAGCGGTTAAAGACCGTGTAGGAAATTATAATGAATTTACGATTCCTTTGAGTGAAGCTGAAATTACTACTCAAGGTTCTCGTTGCATGGATTGCGGTATCCCTTTTTGTCACAGTGGCTGTCCTCTTGGGAATTTGATTCCCGATTTCAATCACATGGTATACCAGGAAGAATGGCAAAAAGCCTCATGGATTTTGCATTCAACCAATAACTTTCCTGAATTCACAGGACGTTTGTGTCCGGCGCCATGCGAAAAAGCATGTGTATTGGGACTTATTGAAGAGCCAATCGCTATTGAAAACATAGAGAAAAATATCGTTGAGCGTGCTTTCGCAGAAGGATGGATCAAACCACAGCCGCCAAAAGTAAGAACTGGTAAAACAGTTGCGGTGGTAGGATCAGGTCCTGCAGGTTTGGCAGCAGCTCAGCAATTGAACAGAGCAGGTCATACTGTTACTGTTTTTGAAAGAGACAATGCAATTGGAGGTTTACTACGTTACGGAATTCCGAATTTCAAATTAGAAAAAGGAATTATCGACAGACGTGTAGTTATTTTAGAGGCTGAAGGAATCACTTTTAAAGTAAATACAAACGTTGGTGTAAACTATTCAATTGAAGATTTAAAAGCATTCGATTCTATTGTACTTTGTGGAGGTGCTACAGAAAGAAGAGGTTTGCCTACTCCTGGAGCTGATGCTGATGGTGTAGTTCAGGCAATGGATTTCTTAACACAGCAGACTAAAGTAGTTTTTGGAGAAACAATCGAAAATCAGGTAATGGCAACCGGAAAAGATGTTATCGTAATTGGTGGTGGAGATACAGGTTCTGACTGTGTTGGAACTTCAAACCGTCACGGTGCGAAATCGGTAACCAACTTTGAGATCATGCCGAAACCACCAGTTGGAAGAAGTGCATCAACTCCTTGGCCTTACTGGCCGTTGCAGTTAAAAACATCTACTTCTCACAAAGAAGGTTGTGAAAGAGACTGGTTAATCAATACGAAAGAATTTATCAAGGATGCAAGCGGTAAATTAATCGCTTTGAAAACCGTAAAAGTAGAGTGGAAAATGGTTCCTGGACAACGTCCTGAATTAATCGAAGTAGAAGGTTCTGAACAAGTTTGGCCTTGCGATTTGGCTTTATTAGCACTTGGATTTACAGGTCCTGAAAAAACGTTAAGCAGCCAATTAGGACTGGAAGTTGATTTCAGAAGCAACTATAAAGCGAACAATTATCAAACCAATGTTCCAAACGTGTTCACGGCCGGAGATATGAGAAGAGGACAATCTTTGATTGTTTGGGCTATTTCTGAAGGTAGAGAAGCTGCTCGTCAGGTAGATATCTACTTAATGGGTAAATCAGATTTGCCTACTAAAGAAGGTGGAGACTTACCTGGAGTTTAATAATTATATTTATAAAGTTTTAAACGGCTATCAATAATGATAGCCGTTTTGCTTTTTTTATAGATAATGTGTAATAAATTTTCTAAATGTTTAAAATCTAAATAAAACTCACACAAAGTTTAAAAAACAAACAATTTGTTATATTTTGTTATTTTTCTACAATTAATTTTTTTACTCTCAAAAGAGTAATAAATTTGTCCAAAATAAGTTAATAAATGCAAGCAAAAGATTTACTGCAGTTAGCAGACCAATTTGGAAGTCCATTATATGTTTATGATGCCGAAAAAATCCAATCACAGTACAACAGGTTAACGAAAGCTTTCTCTAAGGTAGAAAACTTGCGTATTAACTATGCCATGAAGGCTTTGTCTAACGTTGCGATTCTTCAGTTATTAAAGAACATGGGGTCTGGCTTAGATACTGTATCAATTCAGGAGGTTCAATTAGGGCTTCATGCTGGCTTTGAACCTGACAGAATCTTCTTTACGCCAAACGGTGTTTCGTTAGAAGAAATCGAAGAAGTTACCGCAATGGGTGTTCAGATCAATATTGACAACCTTTCCATATTAGAGCAATTCGGAACAAAATATCCAACCGTACCCGTATGTATTCGTATCAATCCTCACGTAATGGCGGGTGGAAACGAAAATATTTCGGTAGGTCATATCGATAGTAAATTCGGAATTTCTGTACATCAGCTGCCTCATTTAGTGCGTATTGTCGAAAATACAAACATGAATATCGTAGGTATCCACATGCACACAGGATCTGATATTTTAGATATTGAAGTATTTTTATATGCAGCCGAAATATTATTCGACGCTGCTAAAAAATTCAAAAACCTGGAGTTTTTAGATTTCGGAAGCGGATTCAAAGTACCTTACAAAAAAGACGATATCGAAACGGATATCGAGGAATTAGGTAAAAAATTATCAAAAAGATTCAATTCTTTCTGTGCCGAATATGGTAAAGATTTAACCCTGATTTTTGAACCGGGTAAATTTTTGGTGAGTGAAGCAGGTTTCTTTTTGGCAAAAGTAAACGTAGTAAAACAAACGACTTCAACGGTTTTTGCCGGAATCGATAGTGGATTCAACCACTTGATTCGTCCAATGTTCTACGGTTCTCAGCACCATATCGAAAACATCTCGAATCCAAAAGGAAAAGAGCGTTTTTACTCTGTAGTAGGATACATTTGCGAAACTGATACGTTTGCAAGCAACAGAAGAATCCCTGAAATTGCAGAAGGCGATATCTTAGCGTTCAGAAACGCAGGAGCATATTGTTTCTCAATGGCTTCGAACTACAATTCAAGATACAAACCGGCTGAGGTTTTATGGAAAGACGGTCAGGGAATCCTGATTCGCCAACACGAAACTTTCGAAGATTTGCTTAAAAATCAAATTCCGTTGCCAGTAGAAGCAACAGTTTAAAAATAAAAAAAAGAGAATATCAATGCTAAGTCCCGTTTCTTATGAAGCGGGATTTTTTTGTTTAAAGATTCTCCACAATCTTGTCATCCTGACGAAGGAAGGATCTCCGCAAGAAACTCCACAAAGTATAGCAACCAGCAACCAGCAACCAGCAACCAGCAACCAGCAACCAGCAACCAACAACCAAAAACCAGCAACTTTGTTAGGGCGTGTCCCTCCGGGTCGGGCTTTCGGCTATATCTTTTATTCCGCTCCGCTTCATAAAAGGATACCGCCTCTATCCCTCACGCTGTTGGTTTCATAAGGTCATTTGTAATTAATTTCTAAAAACACGTATAAGTACTTGGTGGTAGGTTTTTAATTATTGTTACACTTGTTAGAAACGATGTTTAATAGATTATGGATTTCCGTAAAGTTTGTAATGATAAAAATGAAACATTTGTTGAATAATCGAATTTCAAATAAACTAAGAACAACAACATTATGAAAAAAAAATTAACCATTGTATTAATCCTGTTTTATATTATTTCGTACTCCCAAAAAGAAAATGTAGAATCTTCAACAAGAAAATTTATAGATAAGGCGCAATTTACCAGAATTAATAAAGATTGGAATACTACAGCTGAATTCAAATCAGGAATTGGAGAAATAGTAAACTTTTATCCTATAGAGGTTATTGATCTAAAAGCTGGGACAAAAGTAAATGCTTTACAAATAGACATGTATATAAAAAATCCTGAGATCTATAAAACTGCTTGGATTGGAATCGATGAAATTGAAGAATTTATAAATTTTGTTGAAGATAATGTTATTCCAAACCTTGATTTAAAACTAAAAGACAAATCTTCAGAATTTATTTTCAAGGCAAAAGAAATGACTATGTATTATTTTGTTAATGAGAAAACTAGAAGGATTAGCATAAAACTAAATAGTTATGATAATGACAAAATTTTAAACTATACTTTTTGTACTGAAACACAAGTTGATAAAATTCCCAAATTATTAACTGTATTAAAGAAAATTAAATAATTTTAGTACAAAGTAAAATTATTTTTATGGCGTAAAGCTAAAAAAAGCTTATTGAACCATTTTATGGCAGAAATAAGTATGTTGGTAATACATACCAAGAAAAAAATTTACAAAAAAACATAGTCTTCAATGAAAAAAATAGATCTTCATACACACACAATTTCTACAATAAGTGATTATGATTTTGACTTTGACCTTTCTAAAGTTATAGAATATATTGATAAATTGAAAATTGATGCATTAGCAATAACAAATCATAATGTGTTTAATATAAAACAGTATAATGAAATTAGAAATTCAGTGAAAATTCCTGTTTTCCCAGGTATCGAAATTGATTTAGAAGGTGGACATTTATTACTCATAACCGATATAGATGAATTTGAAATTTCAGACTTTGATGAAAAATGTAAAAAAGTTTCCGAAATAATTAAAACTAATACAGACACTCTCACACTTACACAATTAAATCATATATTTCCTGAGCTACATAAATATATTTTAATTCCACATTATGATAAGAGTCCATCAATCAAGCAAGAAACAATAAACGCACTAAAACCACATATAACTTCTGGAGAAGTTGCGAGTATACCAAAATTTAAAAGATTATTTAAAGAACAAAATGGACTAACTCCTGTTTTGTTCAGCGATATGAGATTTAAATCAGACTTGAAAGACTTTCCTACAAGACACACATTTATTGATTTAAAAGAAATCTCTTTTGCAGGAATTAAATCTTGCTTAACTGACAAAACTAAAATTTCGCTAACAAAAGAAAGTGGTAATGATTTTTTTCAAGCAACAGATGAAGGATTAGAATTGTCAACAGGTTTGAATATAGTATTGGGAGAACGTTCATCAGGCAAAACTATAACACTCAATAAAATTGCTTCATCATCAGGAAATGCAAAATACATAAGACAATTTTCTCTACTTCAAAATGATGAAGAAACATTTAATAAAACGAATGATTCACGATTAAGCATTGTTCATAACAACTATTTAAATGAATTTAAATCATCAATAGAAGATATTGTTCAAATTGACGTTAAACAAAATCATCTTGAAATTGATGCTTATTTAGATTCACTCAAAAAATTTGCTACAGAAAGCGAAAAAAAAGATTTGTACTCTAAATGCTATTTATTCAGTGAAGATGACTTTCCAATTAATGATTTAAGTAATCTGGACAAGGTTATTGAATCAGTAATTACTTTGATTGACAATAACGAATATGAAGATATCATTACTAAATATATTTCAAATGAAAATTTGATAAAATTATTGCTTGAATTAATTCAAAAATCAATCGTTTCGAAAGTTGAAAACGAACAAAAAAAATGGCTTAATACAATTATTAATGATATACAACGTGAATTAAGAATAAAAACAACCAGTTCTTTTGTGGAAAATATCGATTTTTATAAAATTTTTCTTGATGAAATGAGAGTTCAAAAATTTATTGAAGTTGTAACTGAATTAAAAAAAGAAAGAGTAATTAATAAAGAAGAATTAGGGAAATTTTCTATTATTACTACTGCTCATAAAATAGAAAGCGCATCAGATTTACAAAAAATTGGCCGGGAAAAGAAAGTTTATAGTTCTGCATTTAGTCAATATAATAATCCATACGAATACCTTTTAAAACTAAAAGAAATCGGAATTGAAGATGCAAGTTTATATAAATTTTATATTAGAATAGAATCTGTTACATTAAATAAAGATGGTTTTAAAGTTTCAGGTGGAGAACGTTCAGAATTTAATTTAATTCACGAAATTAAAGATGCAACAAAATATGACATACTTCTGATTGATGAACCTGAATCTTCATTTGACAACCTTTTCTTGAAAAAAGAGATAAACACATTAATTAAAGACATCTCTGCCTTAATGCCCGTCGTTGTTGTAACACACAATAGTACCGTTGGTGCTTCCATAAAACCAAATTATATTGCAATTACGCAAAAAAGCATTATAAATAAAGATTTTATATATCGTGTATTCACAGGATATCCATCTGACAAAGAACTAACTTGTTTAGATGGCTCAAAAATCAAAAATTACGATACAATACTTAATTGTTTAGAAGCAGGAATTGATGCTTATACTGAACGCAAAACTCAAACTTATGAAATACTTAAAGATTGATAATAATAAAGGTTATTATCGTTTTGATACAACAGTTGAAAATTGGACAGATATTGAACAAATCAATAAAGAACACTTATTGATTTTACTAAAGTTTGCATCAGCTGAAGATTTTGAAATGGACGAATACAAAGACGAATTGCTTCAAAATCCTGCACACAATATTATATACAAAAACATATACGGAAAGTTTAATGAGTTTTTAGGAAATAAAACACGATTTCAAGATAGTGTTGAAGCGATGTATAAACAGGCAATTGAAAAATATAAAGTATAGGAATCTGAATAAAAAGCCAGCCCCACTAGTATCAGAATGTCAGACTGTGCAAAAAACTCTTCAAAATTAGAAAGTATTAGGAAGGGGCACCAAATAAAAAATCTCAAAGACGGGATTCTCATGAGGATGATTTAGTTTTTTTTTTACAAACTGACGTTACTTGATATTTCCGAACACGTTACCAAACATGCCCAATCTAATATCGCCAAACGAGCTAGAATTTCAATCATTTTTAGATGATTATTTTTATCATTATTTAATTTTTAATCTCATTTTCACAAATCAAAATTTTAATATTTTTGAAGCAAATGATAACGATTATCGATACTTCAAATTACAAAACTTAGAAGGAGATCTTTTATGTGCTATACGTCTTAAATCAATTGATTTTCATGGGACAAACTTCTATTGTATTAATAAATCAAAATCAATTATTGAGGGTAAAGGGAATGCGACGTTCTTATATGAATATTGTTTTAACAATTTAGGAATTCCAATCATTTCAGATAATAGACAAACTAAAGCTGGGTCATCAGATTTGTGGAGTAAACTGATTAAAAAAAATAGAAATTATCAGATATTTAGATATTATACAGATTCGAACATTTACGTTGAGTTAAATAGTGGATTTGATCCTTATCTAGTTTGGGGACTTGATAATTTGCAAATGATAGCCCAATTTGAAACTCCAGAATATATTTATGAAGATTTAGATTATGATGGAGATTTTGAAAATCCCGAAGTTGAAGATATATTAGAATTCGATTATCCTTATATTTCAGCATCAGAAGATATTCATCCATTACTGATTCAATTTATTAAAAAAGGAAAAGTTAAAGATCGCTATAATGTAAGATTAGTTGTGAAATAAAAATAGCGACTATCCATCTGTAACCCGATAGCGCGGATTTGCAATCCGTAGCCGAATATAGAAACCAAACATTTCCAACCCATTTTAAACTTTTATAAAAAATGAAAAGAGAAAATTCAATTGATATAGTGCGAGGAATTGTCATGATTATTATGGCATTAGACCACGTTCGTGATTTGATGCATATTGATTCCATTACTCAAACTCCAACAGATTTCGCCACAACAACACCACTATTATTTTTTACAAGATGGATTACGCATTTGTGTGCACCTACTTTTGTTTTTTTGGCGGGAACTTCAGTTTATCTTTCCTTAAAAAATAAAAACAACGTACAGGAAGCGAGACAGCATTTAGTAAAAAGAGGATTATGGTTATTAGTACTCGAATTTACGGTGGTTAATTTTGCCATTTTCTTTGATATTGGTTTTCATACAATACTATTTGAAGTCATAGCCGCAATAGGTTTTGGGTTTGTGGTATTGGGTTTAGTATTAAAAACACCACCAATGCGACTCGGTATAATTGGTTTGGTTATTATCTTTTGCCATAATCTTTTGCCTCTTATTCCGTTTGCAGAAGGTTCGTTTATCAAAGCCGTTTTAACACCTTTATTTGTTCCGGCCGCTATTCCGCTTGGCGGACAAACATTTATTATGGGTTATCCTCCAATTCCGTGGTTAGGGATTATGCTGACCGGTTTTGCTTTCGGCAGGTATTTTGAAAAAGAAAAAGAAGAAAGAAAAAAAACATTCCTAAAATTAGGATTGGGTGTATTGATATTATTTACAGCAATTCGGTTTATTAATATTTACGGCGATCCGGTTCCCTGGACAATTCAAAGTGAACCGATATTTACTTTTTTGTCGTTTATCAATATAACTAAATATGCACCATCACTGTTGTTCTGCCTGCTTACTTTGGGAATCATGATTCTGCTGCTTGCCTTTGCGGAACAATTTAATAACAGCATTAAAAAAGTGACTTCGGTGTATGGAAAAGTACCTTTGTTTTATTTTGTAGTTCATTTTTATCTAATCCACATTTTGACACTCACCATGCTCTTTTTTCAGGGATTTAATTGGTCACAATTCGAATTTTCAAAAGGCACTTTCGGAAGACCGGAAGGCATAGAAAGCGGAGTACCTCTTTGGACAGTTTATGTAATTTGGATGAGTGTTGTAATATTGCTTTACAAACCTTGTGAATGGTTTGGAAAATATAAAACCAAAAACAATTATTGGTGGCTGAGATATGTTTGATGTTTAAACTGCAAAGTTATCGTTACAAAGACATTGCGTTATTTTTTTATCCTGAGGTTGTTAGTTTAGCAAGGAAGTATTATCTTCGGTAGAGAACCCAATTCTCTTGAAACAACCTTTCGGAAAGACTAAGAATAGCATCTATGGAAAATCAGGGCGCATCAGTTGTAATTAGCCATTATATTTCAGAAGGAAACCAAAAGCAATATGAAGCCTGGCTGGATGAAATTGCGCCAATATGCAAAAGTTCAATCGGTTTTATGGACTGGCAGATAATTCGGCCAATTCCAAAAGTAACTTTTAATTACACCGTGGTAGTTAGATTTGACACGATAGAAAATCTAAAAAGCTGGATGGAATCCAACGACAGAAAAGAACTCATCGAAAAGGCAAAACCGCTTCTGGCAAAAGAGGATCAATACGTTATTAAATCAGGACTGGATTTTCTTTTTACTCCGGAGAAACAAAATCAGAATGTTCCGGTAAAATGGAAACAATATCTGGTTACCTGGTCGGCAATTTATCCTTTGTCGCTTCTTGTTCCGCTGTTTGTATTTCCTATTCTAAAAGGTTTCAATCTTCCGGAAAATAGATTCATCAATTCTTTTTTTGTTTCAGGCATTGTGGTCTTTATAATGGTATATTTACTTATGCCTAAATATACAGCGTTAATTAAAAAGTGGCTTTACGATAAAAAATAAACAACATCCAAAAGCAAGTATGAAGTATTTGTTTTGGTAAGTTCAATTTAATAATCAATAGAAAATAAATCAATTATAGTATGAAAAATTCAGGAACAAAATTAGTTATCGCAGGATTAGCATTACTTGTCATTTCGTGTAACAATAAGGCTGAAAAACAGCAAGAAACAAATAAGGACAGTCTGCAAAGCGAAATCCCGGATGACAAACAACCGGATAATAATTCAGGAAAATTTGATATTAATTCTGTTCCGGTTTCTGATACGGATTTAGGCGAATTTCCATTCTTTAGCCTGCCAAAAGGACTGGAAGAACAAAACAAAGCTATTAAAAGAAGTTTTGATATGCTGTTTTTTCCTATTGATGGCGTTATGATTCCAATAGAAGGGAAAGTATGGAAAAGTTATATTGTAAAGGCAGAAGATAATGAAGAAGACTGGTCTTTGCCTTATTTTCTAAAAAGTTATGATGAGGCAATAACTTCCAATGGCGGTGTTAAGATTTATGAAGGAAGAGTTGCTAAGGAAGAAATAGAAAAAGTAAAAGAGCAGGCCAGGTATTTTGGTGAAGAGGGCTCAATTGATTATTGGAACGAATCTGTCAAGACGTATCTAATCCGCAGAGCTAATGGTGATGATATCTACATCCAAATTTCAGGAAATAGTGCCAGCGGTCAACTTCAGATTCTGCAAAAAGCGCCTTTGAAACAAACCATAACACTATTAAAATCCGACCAAATTCAAAAAGACTTAAAAGATAAAGGCAAAGCGGTTCTGCACATTAATTTCGACACCGACAAAGCGACACTAAAAGCAGATGGCAAACAAGCCGTAGCTGAAATTGCTAAAGCATTAACAGCTGACAAGACAATGAAAATTGCCATTAATGGCTATACTGATAATACAGGTGATGCAACACACAATCTGGATCTTTCCAAAAAAAGAGCTGGTACGGTAAAAACAGAACTGGAAAAAAGCGGTATAGATTCTAAGCGTCTGGTTTCTGAAGGTTTTGGACAAAGCAACCCAATAGCGGAAAATAATTCAGAAGAAGGTAAAGCACAAAACAGAAGGGTAGAATTGGTAAAAAAATAAATAGAACGTTAAACTTAGCTGACGCAAACCGATAGCGCGGATTTGTAATCCATGCCCGTAAAGAGAATCTAATTTTGAAAATCCCATTCGTGAAGATGAATGGGATTTTTTGCACTTTTGTGTAAAATTTTCACTAACTGCCCAGGATTATTCATCAGGATTTAGAGAATTTAGCAGAACTATTGGTTCAAAGTTTCTTTTAAAACACCAAACCAAGTATATTTACATAAATTAAAAAACTACAATCAGGAAAAGTTAATTATGTCCTGAATCCGTCATACTTAAAATGATTTTATCTTTAAAATAGATTTAATGAACATTAAAACATTAATACTGATCATCATTAATAGTTTAATTGCATTGGTAATTGCTTTATTGTCTTTTTCATCCTACCAGCAGTTTTCAAACGTTTTGAATGATCGTATTTTACTGCAGTTAAATTCTATTAAAACACTCAAGCAAAACCAAATTGAACATGTATTAAAAGCGGACTGGGAGCGATTTGAAGCTTCTGAATTGTACAGCCAAAACATTGACACTACCGTATTAAAACTTCCGGATAGTATTAGAAAAGGTAATGGAATTTACGATTTTACAGCGTATCATGTTGATAAGAAAACCACAATAGGCTTTATATCAAACTCCAAAAGGGGTACAATGATTAAAGTTTTTGATTACAACAAAATTAAAAGAATATTGCTGGAGCGTACCGGAATGGGCGAAAGTGGCGAATCCTATCTTGTGGGTGACGATTTCCATATGCGTTCGCAATCCCGTTTTTACCCCAATAAAACCCCTTACACCATACCAGTTAAAACAAAAGGCGTAACCAATGCTTTTAAAGGCATCAATGGGAGAGGTGTTTTTGAGGATTATAGAGGTGTAGATGTGTATAGTGTGTACAGTCTCATGGTAGTTGGAAACCTAAAAATGGTTATTCTGTCTGAAATAGATGTTGATGAGGTGACACTCCCCTTAAAAGAACTGAAGGAAAGATTGGTAGGTTTAACGCTGGGTATTTTTTTACTAGCTGTTATGCTTTCTCTTTTTTTGACAAGATTTATTACCAACCCCATTAAAAATATGCAAAAAAGTCTCCGGATTATGGCAGAAGGGGACTATAATCAAACCAATGAATTTATAAAAAATTCTAAGGAAATAAAGGAAATGTTTGATGCCTTAGCGAGTTTGAAAGCTTCATTGCAGGGTGCCGTAAAATTCTCTGATGATATTGGGAAAATGAATTTACATACCGATTTTAAACCTAAAAGTTCTAATGACCTGCTTGGGAAAAGTCTCTTGGCGATGAGAGACAAGCTTATAGAGTTTAGAAACAATGATGAAAATACCAGAATATTATCAAAAAGGATGCTTGTAAACGGTTTGGAAGATGAAAGACGCAGACTTTCGCGGGAGCTCCATGATGGAGTAGGTCCTTATTTAACCTCTTTGAAGCATTACATTGAAAACCGGGTTAAAAATGAATTGAAGAAAGCGGAAATGAAAAAAATAGTGGATGATACCATTTCTGAAATCAGATTGATGTCCAATGCTTTAATGCCTGCTTCAATAGATGATTTTGGAGTTGGGGTTACCTTAACTAATTTTATTGAAAGCCTGAAAAAATCGACCACTGTAATTATTGAATACGAAGATTTAACCCAACAGGACAATTCTAATATTACCAACCATCAGGCGATTAATCTTTTTAGAATAACCCAGGAGCTGATAAATAATTCATTAAAACATGCTGATGCAAAAAATATCCGAATCACACTTTCGGAATTTGATGAATTTATTTCTCTTTTTTATTTTGATGATGGTATTGGGTTTGATATCAACACGGTTAAATTAGGTTTAGGAATTATTAACATCAAAGAACGTGTAGAAATTTGCAATGGGACCATTACAATCAATGCGACTCCCGGAAACACCACCTTTGAAATTGAATTGCCCATAGAATTATGAATGAAATCAAATTAATAATAGCGGATGATCATGAGCTTTTTCGAAAAGGACTGGCTGAACTGTTAAGAAAGCATGACGATATAAAAATAGTCAAAAGTGTTGGGGATGGTTTGGAGTTTATGGAGCTTATCAACAGCCAGTTTGAGGCTGATATCGTATTGTTGGACATTACGATGCCCAATATGGATGGTTTTCAGGTTTTAAAGGAATTAAAAATCTTAAATTCCAATATAAAACCTATTGTAATTTCTATGCACAATGATGGTAATTACATCGCAAAATGTGCTAAAATGGGTGCTTATGGATACCTGTTAAAAAATACAGATGAAGCTGAATTGATTCTGGCAATAAGAAGCGTTAGTAGTGGGAAAAAATATTTTAGTGCTGAAATTTCTGAAAAGATGATCAACTTTATGTCCACACAAAGCATTAGTGAAAATGTGTTATCCAATAAAGAAACCGAAGTTTTAGGATTGATTTCTAAGGGATTAACAACTAAAGAGATCGCTGCTAAACTTTTTGTGAGTTCACGCACCATCGAAACCCATCGTGCCAATGTTTTAAAAAAGTTAGAAGTAAAAAATACCGCTGAACTCATTAAAAAAGCAACAAAAATGAATTTAATATGACGAAATTAAAACAGCGATATCCGTATAAATACGGATGCAAATAGGGTAGATTCACATATTACTAAAAGACTATTACTGATTGTAAATTTATAAAAAACAATAAATAGTAATAGTTATGAAAAATATAGCATTGATTATAGGAGTTTTATTAATTTCTTTTGGTGCATTTGCTCAAGAGAAAAGTAATGTAAAACAGAGTGATTTACAAGGTCCGGCATTTAAAAATTATAAACATTGGATGCACAAAACAGTGCCGACCAAAATATATTCTGAAGATAATAAAGTATCACTTCAGGGACCAGCATATAAAAACGAGCAACCGGCGAGAATTACTCCAAAAGAAAACCTGGTTGAAGTAAAAATAGGTGGTTCTGAAAAACAAAAGTTGACTGGACCAGCATACAAAAACCATGGCCCATGGAGTAGAAAAGGGTAATATCTTACTAATTGAATTAGATAGTCCAGATGTTTGCCACTGTCTAAATCTGATTCAATAGCGATTTGAAAAATAAAGGGGCTGTCCGAAAGTAATTTTTTGGACAGCCTCTATTTTTTTTTCTCATAGTAATCATCTTATCCTGTGGATAGAGTTTATTAAGTTCCGAATCTGGAATAGCTGATTTAATACTACTTTAAATTAAATTATCTTCAAATTTAGTTACTCCGAAGTTAACTGGAACTTTTTGTTATTCCATATCCAATGAATTTCAATTAACCTAAATAAAATACTATTTTAGCTTGGTACAAATTTATGAGCGTCACAATGGGTGCCAAAAATTTTACGCAACATAATCCAAGCTAAAAACACAAATCATGAAAATTATGATTCCCCTGTCTGCACTATTTCTGTTATTAACTACAACTTTATTCAGTCAAACGATTGCTGATTTAAAACTGAAGAGTAAAGAAATTCCAAAAAATTATATTTTAAGTGATGGCAATAATTGTGTGTCAATTCAGGCCTGCACTTTTTATAATGATATTGAAACGTACAGCAATATTGTCGGAAAGGTAAAAAGCAAAGCTATTCAAAGTTTTAAAAGTAAAACAGACAGTGGTTCTGTTATGTATTTTGAATTTGAGCATACATTCAAAGGCGACAGGTTTCTTCAGGGATTGCTGTGGGGAAAAAATGGTCAGCCGAGTGATGAACATCCGGAAGAATATCTTGCAAAAGGAAAATTTCTGATTATTTGGAGTTTCCATCCGGATAGTACAATCAGGGAAAAATCAGAAGCGAAAGTGGATGCGGTTTTGCAATAAACAAAAGGCTCACATTTTTATTTTTGGCTACAGAGAAATATAGTTTTATCAGTTAGTGAGATTTGCTTTATCTTTGTGGTAACAACTGTGAAGAGCTATTTCTTATAAGATTTTCTCTATCCAATTTATAAAAAAACCTAACTTTATCATTTCAACTTTAAAATAACAAAAATGAAAAAAATATTTTTCACATTTATATTTTTGATTGGATTATCCGTAAGTGCGCAAACATCCAATGAACTTATAGGGAAATGGCAATTGGTAAAATGGACAAAAAATGGCAAGGACAAAAATATCCAGGAATATTACAAAACCGATCAGGTTTTTCAGGTGTTCAAAGAAAATGGAGAGTTTTTAAGCCTTGTTGGGGATGAATCGCATAAAGCCAAATGGAAATTATCCAAAAACAATTCAGAACTTACCATTATTGCCGTTTTAATGCCGGTCAAATTTAGTGTAGATTATTTTGACGCTCAAAAACGCATTATCACAACACCTCAAATAGGAACTTTCGAATATAAGAAAGTTACAGAATAAACGACATATAAAAGTAATTCCGTCCGCATAAAATGAATAGGATTTTCCTCTTTACAGTTTTTGTTTTCTTTACCAAATTCACTTTTGCGCAGACAGAAAACAGCAATCGTTCAAAACCTTTTGTGCTGGGTGTAATTGAAGAAATTCAATCTAAGGAATTGGCAGAAAAAAGAATTCTGAACATTTATCTTCCGGAAGGTTACAATGCTGATGATTCGGTAAGATATCCGGTTATTTATTTACTGGATGGCTCAGCAGATGAAGATTTTATTCATATTGCCGGATTAGTACAATTCAATAGTTTTGAATGGATCAGTCAGATTCCCAAATCAATTGTGATAGGCATTGCAACAGTTGACAGAAGAAGGGATTTCACGTTTCCGACAACTATAGAAAGAGACCAAAAGAAATTTCCAACTTCGGGACATTCCGCTCAATTCATTTCTTTTATAGAAAAAGAACTACAGCCTTTTATTGAAAAAAAATACAAAACAAATAATTCCAAAATGATTATTGGACAGTCGTTGGGCGGATTATTGGAGACTGAAATACTATTAAAGAAACCTGCACTTTTTAATAAATACGTAATTGTAAGTCCAAGTTTATGGTGGAACAACGGTTCATTGTTAAATCAGGATGCAGTAGCTTTTGATCATAATTTCAATCAGCAGACCGATATTTATATTGCGGTAGGCAAGGAAGGTGCAACTCCTACCGATATTCCAAGGGAAATGGAAGAAGATGCCAGATTTTTATTTGAAAAAATTAATCAAATAAAAAATAAAAGGATTAAAGTACATTTTGAATATTTGCCAAAGGAAAACCATGCTACTATCCTACATCAGGCAGTTTCAAATTCGTTAAGGATTTTGTATAAATAGGATGAGATTTTTTAGTTAAAAAATATATATTTACAGCTCAGAAAATCAATTCAGGATGCAGAAAATTACTTTGTCTTTTTTACTTATTTTTTTAGTTTTTTCCTGTGGCGTAAAATCCACACAATCCATGATCAGCGGCGGTGATTATGATGGTGCGATAAACAAATCTGTCGAGTCATTACGAACCAATAAGGATTCAAAGGGCAAGCAGGATTATGTGTATTTACTGGAAGAAGCGTTTGTCAAAGCAAAAGAAAGGGATTTGCGTGATGTTGAGATGCTGGTAAAGGAAGGAAATCCGGCCAATTTTGAAAGGGTTTACAATATGTATTTGAATCTCAATGAACGTCAGGAAAAAATTCGTCCGTTGTTGCCATTGAAATTAATCAAACAAGGCAAAAATGCCACTTTTACATTTGATAATTATACAGACAGGATTATAGCAAGCAAAACAAATTTGTCAAAATATTTGTATGATAATGCTGCAGTGCTGCTAAAATCAAAATTCAAGGAAGATTACAGAAAAGCCTACGATGATTTGGCGTATCTGGAAAAAATAAATCCGGGCTACAAAAACGTCAAAAAATTAATGGAAGATGCTCAGTTCAAAGGGACTGATTTTGTAAATGTGTTTGCCAAAAACCAGACGAATCTGGTTATTCCAAAACGCCTGCAGGATGATTTGCTGGATTTCAGCACGTATGGCTTAAACGACAAATGGACAGTTTACCACAATGCAAAACAAAAAGGCATTACCTACGATTACAGTCTGATTGTCAATTTCAGGGAAATTATCATTTCTCCGGAGCAAATCAAGGAAAAAGAATTTATCAAGGAAAAACAAATCAAAGATGGCGTTAAAACACTTTTAGATTCCAGGGGAAATGCAGTAAAAGACAGCTTGGGGCGTACTGTAAAAGTCGATAATTTTAAAAACATCAAAATCAATATATTTGAATTCAGACAATTCAAATCCTGTCAGATTGTTGCAAAAATTGATTATTTCAATGAAAAGAACAATCAGTTGATGGAGTCTTTTCCTATAGTCAGCGAATATGTATTTGAGTCCCAATATTCTACCTATAAAGGAGATAAAAGAGCTAGTGACGAAAATTACCTTCCAAATTTTAACAGAAGAGCTGTTCCATTTCCTAATACAGAACAGATGATTTATGACACGGGAGAGGATTTGAAAATCAAACTTAAAAACATCATTGTGCAGAATCGAATAAGGGGCTAAATTTTTAGCAAGTCAATTGATTTTGAGTTGATAATACTAAGATTGTTGTATTTTATTTTTGAAAAGCAACGAAAATTCTTAACTCATTTTTAACAAATGAAATACAACAATATTTAGCTGTAATGGTTAACTATGTATCTCAAAATTCTGACGATGATTTCAAAAAAAATTGGCACATTTATTATTCTTGTTCTTACGGCTTTAACTTCATTTTCACAGGAAAAATTTACCCTAAGCGGAACTGTTTCCGATTTTAAAAGTAACGAAACCCTTATTGGGGTCAATATTTATGTTACGGCATTAAAAATTGGAACTACTACAAACGAATATGGATTTTATTCACTGACTCTTCCTGCAGGGGAACATCAGGTAGAAATAAGTTATGTGGGTTTTCAGACCATTCAGAAAGCTATAGTTCTCAACCAGAACACAAAAAACAATGTAGCCCTGAATGAAAGCGGCGAAGAACTTCAGGAAGTTGTCATCAAAGACAATAAAGGAAAGATAAATATCAAATCCCCGGAGATGAGCGCCAATAAATTGTCTATTGCCGCCATCAAAAAAATGCCGGTCGTGATGGGAGAAGTGGATGTTTTAAAATCTATTCTGTTACTTCCCGGCGTTACAAATGCAGGAGAAGGTGCTTCCGGATTCAATGTTCGCGGAGGTGGTGCTGATCAGAATCTGATTTTACTGGATGAAGCCAACATTTTTAATTCGTCTCACGTTTTTGGATTTTTCTCGGTTTTTAATCCTGATGCCATAAAAGATCTGAAATTATACAAAGGTGGAATCCCGGCGCGTTACGGAGGAAGAGCATCTTCGGTTTTGGATATTTACCAGAAAGACGGAAACAGCAAAGAATTTCACGTTAACGGGGGAATCGGATTAATTTCAAGCCGAATTCTGGCGGAAGGTCCGTTGGTAAAAGATAAAGGATCGTTTTTGATTGGCGGAAGGGCTTCCTACGCACATTTATTTTTGAAATTATCCGAAGACCAAAAAGATAATTCGGCTTACTTCTATGATTTGAATACCAAATTAAGCTATAAACTAAACGATAACAACAGTTTGTTTTTATCTGGATATTTTGGTCGTGACGTTTTTAGCCTGAACAAAAGTTTTACGAATATCTACGGAAATTCAACACTGAATTTGCGATGGAACCATCTTTATACGGATAAATTATTCTCTAACCTGTCTTTGATTTACAGTGATTACTATTATGGTCTGGATTTGGATTTTATCGGTTTCAAATGGGATTCCGGAATCAGGAATTACAATATCAAATATGATTTCAAAAACTACATTTCAGATAAGTTCAAACTGAATTATGGACTAAACGGAATCTATTATGAATTCAACCCCGGAACCATCAAGCCTTCCAATGAAACATCGGGAATCAATCCGGATCAGTTAGATAAGAAATATGCTTTTGAACCAGCTGTTTACATCGAAGCAGAAAATCAGCTTTCTAAAAAACTGACCATTTCATACGGTTTGCGATACAGTTTGTTTTATCGTTTGGGTAAATCCACCATCAACTTATATGACAACAACAATCCGGTCGTTTTCAATTCGGATCTACAGATTTACGAAAAAGGCACACCAATATCGACAGAGTTTTACGGAAAAAATAAGGTCGTGGAAAGTTATGACAATCTAGAGCCGCGATTTTCAGTTTCCTATCAGTTAAACGATGATGAGGCAATAAAGGCGAGTTATAACAGAATGGCGCAATATCTTCAGTTGGTTTCCAATACTTCTTCACCAACACCTCTGGATGTCTGGATGCCGAGTGACAATTACATCAAACCGCAAATTGCAGATCAGGTCGCTTTGGGTTATTTCAGGAACATCGAAAATGGAGCGTATTCACTTGAAGTGGAAACTTACTATAAGGAAATTCAAAACCGACTCGATTATATTGACGGTGCTGATCTGATTGCCAATGACGCTATCGAGCAGGTTATATTAAACGGTCAGATGCGTGCGTATGGTCTTGAAATTATGGTAAAGAAAAACGAAGGAAAATTCAATGGCTGGATTTCGTATACCCTTTCAAAATCAGAACAGCAGACACCGGGAAGAACACCGGGCGAAATAGGAATCAATAACGGAAAGTGGTACAGTTCTGCTTATGATAAAACACACAATCTGGCAATTACTTCTGCCTATAATTTAAATGAAAAATGGTCTTTTGGAGCCAATTTTGCCTTACAGTCTGGCCAGCCGGTAACATATCCAAACGGACAATACGAATACCTTGGAATAACAGTTCCGAGTTACGGTTTAAGAAATGAGCACCGACTGCCGGCTTATCATCACCTGGATGTATCAGCAACTTTAACACCGAGAAGAAACAAAGACAGAAACTGGAAAGGCGAGTGGGTTTTCAGTATTTACAATTTGTACAATCGCCAAAACGCAGCTTCAATCAATTTCCGCCAAAACGTGGATACTGGTAATAACGAAGCGGTCAGAACTTCTATTTTCGGAATAGTTCCTGCGGTGAGTTACAACTTTAAATTCTAAAAATTTTTAAAAGAAATAAAAAATATATCATGAAGAAAGCAATTGTACTAATCCTCGTTTTTATATCACTTTTCTTTACAGGCTGTGAAGAAGTTGTGGATATTGACTTGGATACAGCTCCTCCAAAATTGGTAATTGAAGCAGCAATCAACTGGGAAAAAGGAACACCCGGAGCGCAGCAAACCATAAAACTAACAACTACAGCCGGTTATTTTGAAGGTAAAGTTCCAACTGTTTCAGGAGCCACGATTTTTGTTAAAAACAGTGCCGGAAAACAATTTAATTTTGTTGAGGTTCCTACTACCGGGCGTTATGTCTGCAATAATTTTGAGCCGGTAATTGATCAAACCTACACCTTGACAGTAATAAACGGTGAAAACACTTATACAGCAAGTGAAACGTTAAAATCAGTTGCCCCAATTGCCCGAATTGAACAGAATAACGAAGGCGGTTTTACAGGAAAAGATATAGAAATCAGAGCCTATTACAATGATCCGGCAGATATAAACAATTTTTACATGTACAAATATGTGTATTCCAATAAGATAACATCCAACTATTATGTTGATGAAGATAAATTTTTTCAGGGAAATGAATTTTTCAGCTCTTCAGACGATGACGAATTAAAAGCGGGTGATAATATAGAATTGACTCATTACGGAATTTCAAAACAATACTATAACTACATGAGTATTCTGGTAAGTATTGCCGGGAGCAATGTAGGAGGCCCTTTTCAGTCACCGCCCGCCACCGTAAAAGGAAATATTATCAATACGACCGATAAAGCCAATTATCCGTTGGGATATTTTTCATTAAGTGAAACGGTATCCGCAAAATATACAATCCAGTAATTCACAACTATTGTGAGTCTTTATAATTTAAAATAAACCCAGCATGTCATCACACCATATAGTTCGCGACGATCAGGAACCAGCTCTAATTATTGCCAACGGAGCGGCTTGTAATCCGGAATTATTAGGGCAGCTGCTCGAATGGTCGCCATTAGTAGTTGTACTGGATTCGGCAATCGAAAGAGTAATAAGGCTGGATATAAAAGTTGATGTGCTTTTGGGTGATTTCGATAATGGTTTCGATCCTGAAATCTATAAGACATCGCAATATCCTATAGAAATTGTTCATACACCCGACCAAAACAAAACCGATCTGGAAAAAGCTTTTGATTATTTAATTGAGCGAAAAATTCCTGCCGTAAATGTGGTTTGGGCCACCGGAAGACGTGCCGATCATACGATTACCAACCTTACCAATATCGTTCGTTACCGCGATTTGCTGAAAATCGTGATTCTCGATGATCACTCCAAAATCTTTTTATTGCCTAATAAATTCGAAAAATGGTACACGGCCAAAACCCCAATTTCCCTTATTCCAATTGGTGTTGTAAATGGTATTGATTCCACGAATTTAATGTATCAGCTTCAAAACGATACGCTGACAATGGGTTACAGAACCGGCAGCAGCAACTCCGTAGCAAACGACGGAATCGTTAACATTACCCATAAAAATGGAGATTTGTTGCTAATGGAATGCATCGATTAATTTTAGTTCAGGATTTTAAACTTGAAATTGCAATTGATATTTGACATTTAAATTGAAATTTGAAGAAGCTATTTCCTGCTGTACGCTCTATCTTTTATGCCGAACCCCGGCATAAAAGGATGCCGCTTCCATCAGGGCTAGGGCATTAGGTTTCATAAGTTCGTTTTCCGGAAAAGGAATGACTATCTTTGCACGGAAATTTACAAAATGAAAGCAACAGACAATTCCGAAAAAAACAATTTGCATCCCCGAAATCTTCATCGTACCCGGTATGATTTCGAACTTCTGATTTCAAATTGTCCCGAATTAAAAGCACATGTTGCTATCAACATTCACGGAATTGAAACAGTTGATTTCAGTAATCCCGTTTCAGTAAAATTGCTTAATAAAGCTTTACTGCAAACCTATTATGATATTCAAAATTGGGATATTCCTAAAAATTACCTTTGTCCGCCTATTCCCGGAAGAGCTGATTACATTCATTATCTCGCCGATTTATTGGGCGAAACCAATGGAGGTATAATTCCTAATGGTTCATCAGTTTTAGGTTTGGATATCGGAACCGGAGCCAATTGTATTTATCCGATTTTAGGAAATGCAATTTACGACTGGAGTTTTGTAGGAACCGATATTGATGAAAAAGCAATTGAAAATTGCAGCAGCATTATAGAAGCCAATCCAAAATTAATTGACGCCATAAGTCTGCAGCAGCAAACAGAATCCCGATTTATTTTTAAAAATATCATTACACCGGAAGATAAATTTACATTTACCATGTGTAATCCGCCTTTTCATGCTTCTGCCGAAGATGCCAACCAAAGTACGGTGCGTAAAGTCTCTAATCTGAATCCAAACGAAAAGAAAAAAACAAATCCTGTTTTGAATTTCGGTGGTCATAATGCCGAGTTATGGTGTGATGGCGGCGAAATTGGTTTTGTGACGCAAATGATTTACGAAAGTGCCAAATTTGCCATGCAGTGTTTATGGTTTACAACTTTGGTTTCAAAAAGGGAAAATTTATCGAGCATCTACAAAACTTTAAATAAGGTAAATGCAGCATCCGTAAAAACAATTGATATGGCTCAGGGGCAAAAAACAAGCCGAATTGTAGCTTGGACTTTCTTAAGCGAAGCCCAGCAAAAATCATGGAAAATTTAGATCTCGAAATTGTAATTTTGATACTTTAAATTAAAATCTTGATACATCATAAATCAGTTTGGATGTATCTTTATTGTTAATTGAATTTTCTATTGTTATGACAAAATCTCTACTTAAATTTTTTCTGCTATGTTTGTTTGTGAGCTGTTCCTCAACAAAAAATGTAAAATTTGAAGATTATGTTTTTCAAACCAAAAAAGAGAAAGAATCTTATTTGGCGGCATACGACAAATCAATGAAGCTTTGGGATGTTCCCTACACGGAAGAAAATATAAAAACGAGTTTTGGAACCGTGCATGTTATTCTTGCGGGACCAAAAAACGGAAAAGATTTAGTTTTACTTCACGGGATGGATGCCAGTTCTACAATGTGGTTTCCCAATATTAAAGCATTAACAAAAAATCATCGGATTTATGCTATCGATTTTTTAATGGAGCCCGGAAAATCTACTTTAAAATCAAAGCCGCTTACGAAAGAAGAAATAGTGAAATGCTATAATGATGTATTTAATTATTATAAATTAAAGGATTTTAGTATAGTAGCTGCTTCGCGTGGCGGATGGATCGCCACTTTACTGGCTTCACAAAAGGCCAATACTATAAATAAAATGGTTTTATTGAGTCCGGCACAAACCTTTAAATTTATTGATAAGATGGGAAAAACATCCTCTGCATTGATGCTGAAGATTTTTCCGAGTGAAAAGAAATTCCAAAAGACATTAAAAACTTTTTCCACGTATCCTGAAAAAATCAGTCCAGTCTATAAAAGACAATTTTATCTGGCGAATAAATACGCAAGTTCTAATTCCAGCATGTTAAAAATGACACCTTTTTCTAATGACGAATTAAGGTCTATACGAAATCCTGTTTTGGTTCTTATTGGCGATCAGGATGTCATTAATGCAGAGGAAAGCCTTGAAAGGGCAAAAGAATTTTTACCCAACAGCAAGACCAAAATGATAAAGGATGCAGGTCATTTTTTGACTATCGACCAGTCAAAAATTGTCAATCAGGCCATAGTTGATTTTTTGGAATAAAGACTTCTTAAAGTTTTGTTTACGGAATATTTATAGGAATCAAACTTTGTATCTTTACAAAACTAAATTTTCATACAAAAATGAATTTCCAGGTAGCTTCAGATTATAGTCCAAAAGGAGATCAGCCACAAGCGATCCAAAAATTGGCACAGGGTATTGTCGATGGCGAAAAGTACCAGACGTTATTGGGTGTGACAGGTTCAGGTAAAACATTTACGGTAGCCAATGTTATTCAGGAAGTTCAAAAACCAACTTTGGTTTTGGCCCACAACAAGACTTTGGCGGCACAATTGTATTCAGAATTCAAACAGTTCTTTCCTAATAATGCGGTTGAGTACTTTGTTTCGTACTATGACTATTACCAGCCGGAAGCTTTTATGCCGGTAACAGGTGTTTTTATCGAAAAGGATTTGTCTATCAACGAAGAGCTGGAGAAAATGCGTTTGAGTACGACATCTTCTTTACTTTCGGGACGACGTGATATCTTGGTTGTTGCTTCTGTTTCCTGTTTGTATGGTATTGGAAATCCGGTTGAATTTCAGAAAAACGTAATTACCATCGAAAGGGATCAGGTAATTTCACGAACCAAATTACTCCACAGTCTGGTACAAAGTTTATATGCAAGAACAGAAGCTGATTTTAATCCGGGAACCTTCAGGATCAAAGGTGATATTGTAGAAGTATATCCGAGTTATGCTGATGATGCTTTCCGAATTCACTTTTTTGGAGATGAAATCGAAGAGATTGAATCTTTTGATGCCAAAACTTCACAGGTAATTGAAAAATTCAAAAAACTGACCATTTATCCCGCCAATATGTTCGTTACTTCTCCGGATGTCCTGCAAGGCGCCATTTGGGAAATCCAGCAGGATTTGGTTAAACAAGTCGATTATTTTAAGGAAATAGGAAAACACCTTGAAGCAAAACGTCTGGAAGAGCGTACCAATTTTGATTTGGAAATGATTCGTGAACTAGGATATTGCTCAGGTATTGAAAATTATTCCCGTTACCTTGACGGAAGACAGCCCGGAACAAGGCCGTTCTGTTTATTGGATTATTTTCCAAAAGATTATTTGATGGTGGTGGATGAAAGTCACGTAACCGTTTCCCAGGTGCATGCGATGTTTGGCGGAGACAGAAGCCGAAAAGAAAACTTAGTTGAATATGGTTTCCGTTTACCAGCGGCAATGGATAACCGCCCATTGAAATTTGAAGAATTTGAGGCTATGCAGAATCAGGTAATTTATGTTTCTGCAACTCCAGCCGATTACGAATTACAAAAAACGGACGGTGTTGTAGTAGAACAGGTTATTCGTCCAACAGGATTATTAGATCCTGTTATTGAAGTCAGACCAAGTTTGAACCAAATTGATGATTTGATTGAAGAAATTCAGGTACGCTGTGAACTGGATGAAAGGGTTTTAGTTACTACTCTGACCAAAAGAATGGCCGAGGAATTAGCTAAATATTTAACGAAAGTAGGAGTTCGCTGTCGTTACATTCACTCCGAAGTGGATACTTTGGAACGTATAGAAATCATGCAGGATTTGAGAAAAGGGATTTTTGATGTGCTGATAGGAGTCAATTTACTTCGAGAAGGACTCGATTTACCGGAGGTTTCATTAGTAGCTATTTTAGATGCTGATAAAGAAGGTTTCCTTCGTAATCACAGATCGCTTACACAAACCATTGGTCGTGCAGCCAGAAATTTAAACGGAAAAGCAATTTTGTATGCCGATAAAGTTACGGCAAGTATGCAGAGAACTATTGATGAAACGGCTTATCGAAGAACCAAACAAATAAATTTCAATACGGAAAACGGAATAACGCCACAGGCGCTAAACAAAAAAATTGAAAGTGCTTTTACTAAAAATCCGTTGGTCGAATATGAATTAGGGCATACGCTGGCAGCTGCTGCAGAGCCGGAAAATCAATATTTATCAAAAACGGATTTAGAGAAATTGATTCGGGAAAAACGAAAATCGATGGAAAAAGCGGCAAAAGAATTAGACTTTCTACAAGCAGCAAAATTGCGTGATGATATTAAAAAATTGCAGGAGCACCTTTCTTAAATTTCTTTTAAGTGCCAATATTAAATCTTTATTTATCTATTTAATAAAATATTTGTTAATTTTATAAGATGACTTAAAAATCATCTATAATCTATTACAAATGAAAAATACAGAAAATTGGGGTAGATTTATAAATTGGTTTGCAATGAGACCAAGAATTGCCGGTTTTTTAGTGTTTTTTATTTTTGCGGCTATCACTTTTATATTCAGTGTGTTGCGAAATCAAATCCTAAAAGATGAAGATCGTAATAAAATGAAAATCATTTTAAACAATGCTCATCAAAATATTGAACAATCTCTGAAAAACTGCTATTCAACAACCGTTTCTCTTGCTCTTACTCTAGATAACAATGGTGTTCCACAAAATTTTGAAGCAGTAAGCAAACAGCTCATCAGGTCTAATCCTATTGTTAGTAGCGTAGAATTAGTTCCGGGAGGTGTTATCAAATATATTTACCCACTGGAAGGAAATGAGGCTGCGATGAATTTAAATATTTTGAGCACTGCAGATATTAGTAAGGAAGCAAAAAAATCTATTGAAAGCCAGAAAATTTATTTTGCAGGACCATTAAAATTAAGACAAGGAGAGGTTGGTATTGTAGGCAGGCTTCCCATATATAATGAAAATAAATTCTGGGGATTTACAGCAGTTATTATTAAATTAAATACGTTATTAAAAGCCTCCGGAGTTAAAGATATTCAACAGTCTGATTACTATTTCCAGTTTTCAAAGAAAAATCCAGTTACTTCTAAAGAAGAGTTTTTTCTTCCTTCCAAATCAGACTTGTCCAAAAGTTATTATATATCCCAATCTATATCAGACAGCGACTGGGTTCTGTATTTAGTAGCAAAACAAAACGTTTTAGTGTATCCTCAGGTTTTATTTACTTCTGCTTTGGGAATAATCATCGCTTTATTGTTTGGTATATTGACAACCAATATCCTGAAAAAACCCGAAGAACTGGAATTCTTGCTAAAGGAACAAGAGGCAAAGCTTTTAAAAACCGAAATGAAATTTAAGACTATTATCGATCAGGCTCCTGTAGGATTTGCAATAATTGATACTGCTTCAGGGAATTTAATGGAGGCCAACAAGAAATTCTGCGATATGCTGGGCTATACATTTGAAGAAATTAAGAAATTAGGCGTTAATAATGTGATTCATCGAAATGATTTAGAAACTTTTAAAAATATAAAGAATCTTGAAAAAGGAATAATAACTGATTTTTCTATAGAAAAACAATGCCTGATGAAAACCGGAGAAATTATTTGGGTAAATATAATCGTTTCAGCATTTGTGGAGAGCAATGAGAAACCGACCAGTTATATTGCTTTTACAAAAGATGTTACCGAAAGAAAAAACGCTGAAGCATTAATTGAAAAAAGCCAGGCTCGTTTTAAGTCCATTATTGATAATATTAGTGTGATTCTGTGGGAATATGATTTAGAAACTAAAAAATCTTCTTTTATAAGTAAACATGCAGAAAATCTCCTTGGTTTTTCAGTTGAAGAGTATGAAGAAAACCCCAGGCTTTGGGAAGAACATATTCATCCTGATGATCGTGAATATGCTTTGTCATTCGCCAAAAAAAATAAAAACTTTGTCAATCATGAATATGAATACAGAATGATTACAAAAGAAGGGAAGGTGATTTGGATAAGAAATATTATAAATTATGGACTTAAAGATGATAAACCTGTTATTTCAAGAGGTATTATGATTGATATCACCACCATGAAAGAAGCCGAAAAAAATCTGAACAACTCACTGGAATTAGTCACAGAACAAAATAAAAGACTTTTAAATTTCTCTTACATCGTTTCTCATAACCTGAGATCACACACCAGCAATATTGAATCTATTATTTCTTTGATAGAAACAGCAGAATCGGAAGATGAAAAAAAAGAAATGATGCAGCTGTTAAAATCGGTTTCCAATTCGCTTGATGAAACAATGAAGCACCTTAATGAGGTTGTAAATATAAATACGAACCTCAATCTGGTTACAAAACCATTGAAGCTGAGCAAGTACATCAAAAGAGCCAGACAATTGTTTACGAAGCAAATACTGACAAACAAGGTAACCTTTATTACCGATGTAGAGAAAGATGCTTTGATAAACTATAATTCTGCCTATTTAGAAAGTATTCTTTATAATTTAATTTCAAATGCCATTCGCTACAAACATCATGAACGCAAACCTATTATAACCATAAAATTGTATAAAGAAAATGGCAAGGACGTTATTGAAGTTTCAGATAATGGAATTGGAATTGATTTAGAACGAAATGCTGATAAAATTTTTGGTCTTTACAAAACTTTTAGTACTAACTCTGATGCAAGAGGAATCGGGCTTTTTATAACAAAAAATCAAGTGAATGCCATGGGCGGAACTATAGTAGTCAATAGCATTCCCAATACAGGAACCACATTTAAAATTTATATCAAATGAAAGATAAGGTAATCTGGGTTGTAGATGATGATATTATTTACCAAACTATTATTAATAAAATAATTGAAAAATCAGGTGTGTTTTCTTCTCATTTTACGTTCCCGAATGGGAATGAAGCCTTGACCTCTTTAAAAAAAATACTAGAGGACGACGATACTGCTCTCCCGGATATTATCTTATTGGATATTAATATGCCTGTTATGGATGGATGGGAGTTTATGGAAGAGATAAAAAAAATAAAATCCGATATAAGGAAGGATATTCATATTTATATAGTAAGTTCTTCCATTGCTCTCGAGGACAAGAATAAATCTGCAACTTTCAGCAACATTATGGGATATATCCCAAAACCAATCTCTGTAAATGAATTAATAGCGATCGTTTCCAATACATGAAACGGAATATACAATTTTCTTATAAATCTTAGCTACTTCCAAAACAAAAAAGCATTCTGTAAAATGAAACCCAAAAAGAACATTAATACGGTCTTCGATTTTGTTTTTTATAAAGTTCTGTAGCGTTAAAAAGCTTAATTTTGATCTTTTAAAAATATTCATTTTAATCTTTATCAATGCTTTTAAATTTAAAGAATCATATAGTTTCAAAATTTCCATTTCTGGAAAATAAAAAACTTTTTCTTGCTGTCAGCGGTGGTTTGGATAGTATGGTTTTATTGCATTTGTTTCAGCAATTACCTTACGAAATAGCTGTTTTGCATTGCAATTTTCAATTACGCGGAATGGAAAGTTTTGGTGATCAGGATTTTATTCAAAAGTATTGTGACCAAAACAATATTCCTTTTTTTACTACTCAGTTTGATACAGACGCTTTTGCAAAGGATTATAAGCTTTCGACACAGGTAGCAGCGCGCGAATTACGATATAACTGGTTTTATGAACTTTTGGAAACGCATCAATTTAATTATGTTTTAACTGCGCATCATGCCGACGACAATCTCGAAACCTTTATCATTAATTTAAGCAGAGGTACAGGTCTGGAAGGTCTGATTGGTATTCCGGAGGAAAATGATAAAATCATTCGTCCGCTTTTGCCTTTTTCGAGAGATGAAATTCTAAAATATGCAAAAGAGAACAATATTGAATGGCGTGAAGACAGCAGCAATGCTTCGAATAAATACCTTCGGAATAAAATTCGTCATGATCTGGTTCCTGTTCTAAAAGAAATAAATCCTGATTTTCTGAATTCATTTCAAAAAACGCAATCTTATTTACGGGAATCCAATGAAATGGTTGAAGACGCTTCAATCATGATCTATCAGCAGGTTGCAAAGGAAGAAGGTAATGAAATTCATTTTGATTTAGCCCAGCTAAAAAGATTACCGAATTACAAATCGTATTTGTATCAATGGCTGAAAGAATTCGGTTTTCTGGCATGGAAAGATATTTATGATTTGACAGATTCAAAATCCGGAAAACAGATTTTGTCTAGTGAATACCGATTGTTAAAAAACAGGACAACCTTAATTTTAAGTCCGATTTCAGATTCTGATTCATATGAAGAATATGTAATTGAGGAAAATAGTACAGAAGTTAATTTTCCCTTAAAATTAAAGCTTTCTGTCGTAGAGGAGATCACAATAAATTCAAATAGAACTATCTTTGTGGACGCAGAAAAAATCCGTTTTCCATTGCTTTTACGTAAATGGAAAGAAGGAGATTCTTTTTATCCCTTTGGAATGGAAGGGAAATCGAAAAAAGTCAGCAAGCTTTTTAAAGATGAGAAGTTATCACTCATTGAAAAAGAGAATATGTGGATTTTATGTTCTGATGACCAGATTGTCTGGGTAACAGGTATCAGGCAGGACGACCGGTTTAAGATTACAGACACCTCAAAAAAAATACTTAAAATAGAAATACAAGAATGAATTCAAACTCCTTTTATCCAACGGTAACATTTAAAAATTTTTGGAATACTGCCATTGTATTTTTATTGTTTTTTAGCGTAGCTTTTGTAAAAGTTAATGCCCAGATTTTGGAGCCGGTAAAATGGACGGCTAAAATTGAAAAAAAATCAGATACTAATTTCATTTTGATTTTTGACGGGGTTATTGAAAAAGACTGGCATGTTTATTCCCAGTTTACTCCTGACGGAGGACCTCTTCCGTTAGAAATAGCTTTTAAAAATCAAAAAGGAAATTATAATTTGGTTGGAAAAGCCAAAGAAGGAAAAACCAGAACGGCTTTTAATGATATTTTTGGTGTTAATGAAACTTTCTTTGAAGGTAAAGCACATATTGAACAAGAAATAGCGTTAATAAATCCTGGTTTAAAAACAGTTGATGTCGAATTTGATTTTCAGGTTTGTAAAGAAGTTTGTATCAATTCAAATAAAAAATTCTCTCTTGCAGTTCCTTCCGTTTTAAAAGTGAATGCTGCAACTCCAACAATAACTGAAGCAAAATTAGACGAAACAAAAGTTGTTGGAATTGCTATAGATACTTTAAAAACAACAGGAGAAACAGCTAAAAAAGAACCAGTAAAAACTGAGGATATCACAAATTCCTCTAAAGCAGAGGTGCCTGTTTCAAAACCTGCAAGAAGTCTCTGGTCTATATTCCTTATTGCATTTTTATCAGGCTTTGCCGCTTTGCTGACGCCTTGTGTTTTTCCAATGATTCCAATGACAGTGAGTTTTTTTACTAAACAAAGTAAAACAAAAGCAGCCGGAATTAGAAATGCTATCATTTACGGAATTTCAATTATTGTAATTTATGTGGCTTTAGGCTGGCTTGTAACCTGGATTTTTGGTGCTGATGCACTAAACGCCTTGTCTACAAATGTCTGGTTTAATATCATCTTTTTTGTCCTATTAGTTGTTTTTGCCACTTCGTTTTTAGGAGCTTTTGAAATAATGCTGCCAAATTCGTGGGCAAATAAAGTTGATCAGCAGGCAGACAGAGGTGGATTATTGGGTATCTTGTTTATGGCTTTGGCTTTGGCCATCGTTTCTTTTTCCTGTACGGGACCAATCGTAGGAACGTTGTTGGTTGAAGCGGCTTCCAATGGCGGTATCGCCCCTGTTGTGGGTATGTTCGGATTTTCATTGGCATTGGCTTTACCCTTTATGCTGTTCGCCATGTTTCCGGGCTGGTTGAATTCATTGCCTAAATCCGGCGGATGGCTGAATACGGTAAAAGTGGTTCTAGGATTTCTGGAATTGGCCTTGGCTTTTAAATTTTTATCAAATGCTGACCTGGTTTTACAATTGCATTTATTGGAAAGAGAAGTATTTCTTGTGATCTGGATTGCTATTTTTGGTGCTTTGGCTCTTTATTTGTTCGGAAAAATTACTCTGCCGCATGATAGTCCTTTGTCGCATATATCCGTGGGAAGATTGTATTTAGGATTAATAACGTTAGCTTTTACTGTTTATCTGATTCCAGGACTTTGGGGAGCACCTTTAAAATTGATCAGTGCTTTTCCGCCGCCTCAGCAGTATAGTGAGAGTCCGTATGGTATTGGAAGTTCGAATGCTGTGTCTTCAAAAGATTTGCCTAAAGGAGCAAAAATTGGTGTTCATGGTATTGTAATTTTTGATGATTATGAAAATGGATTAGCGTATGCAAAGTCAGTGAATAAGCCTATTATGCTTGATTTTACGGGACATGCCTGTGTCAATTGCAGAAAAATGGAAAACAATGTCTGGTCTGATTCTAAAGTATTGCCGATTTTGAAAAATGATGTGGTCTTAATATCTCTTTACGTTGATGATAAACGTGAATTGCCGGTGGATAAGCAATTTGTAACGGCATCAGGAGACAAAATTGAAACAATAGGAGATAAGTGGACGGAGTTTATGATATCAAAGTATAAAACCAATACACAGCCTTTGTATGTTTTGACGGATTTGGAAGGAAATAATTTAAATACTACAACTCCGACGATAAGCTATGTGGGTGTTGAAGAATATTTAAATTGGCTGAATACCGGGATTTCAAATTTCAAATAGTGAATTTTCTATTATTTTTAATTCGATAAGGGCTTGAAAAGAATACACCTGTAATTTAGCCCCGATTACTTCACTTCAAATTTATTTTCATAGGAGTTCAGTGAACTACGTTTGAGGCGGTATCCTTGTGTAGTTTACGGAACAAGATAAAGCCGAAAGAGGGAATAGGGGTCTGAGAGAAACGAAAGGCACTGCTTCTGATAAATTTACAATAAATAGGTCAATATTAATTCAAAAGAAAAAGCACTCTGAAATCTTGTTCCAGAGTGCTTTTTTATTTAATATATAGATTATTTGATTTATAGGTATTCTCCGTGTTGAGAGATATCTAATCCTAATTCTTCTTTTTCTTCACTTACACGTAAAGGTGTAATTTTGTTTACAATAAAGAATAAGGCATAAGACCCAAGAAAAGCAAAGATTGAGACCAATACCAACGCTTTTAATTGTGTTAAGAATAAAGTAGCATCTCCAAAAATTAATCCTTGGTTATCACCTACAACTGAGTTTACGGTATTAGAAGCAAAAACTCCTGTTAATAACATTCCAACCATTCCTCCAACTCCGTGACAAGCAAATACATCAAGAGCATCGTCAATTTTTCCTTTAGGAAATTTGCTCACAACAAGGTTACTGATTACAGCAGCGATGATACCAATTGCCAATGCATGAGGGATAGATACAAAACCTGCAGCAGGAGTAATGGCTACCAATCCTACAACAGCACCAATACAAGCACCCATAGCAGATAATTTGTGGCCTAAAATTTTGTCAAGGAAAACCCATGCCATTGCAGCAGAAGCCGCAGCAATTGTAGTAGTTCCTAAGGCATGTGCAGCTAAGCTACCAGCTCCAACAGCTGAACCTGCATTGAAACCAAACCATCCAAACCATAATAAACCTGTTCCTAATAATACATAAGTAATTCTTGCCGGATTCACTTTTTGTACTTTTCTTTTTCCTAAGAACATAGCTCCTGCCAATGCAGCCCAACCAGCACTCATGTGTACTACTGTTCCTCCTGCGAAATCTAAAACTCCCCATCCGAAGAATAATCCATCAGGATGCCAGGTCATGTGACATAATGGTGCGTATATCAATATGATAAATAAAACCATGAATAATAAATAAGCCCAAAAACGTACGCGTTCTGCGAAAGCTCCTGTTATTAATGCCGGAGTAATGACAGCAAATTTTGCCTGAAAGAAAGCAAATAAAAGGAATGGTATTGTTGGCGCCAGTTCCCATGCTGTAGTAGAATTTACTCCCTGAAAAAAGAGATTTTGTGTTGGATCACCAATAAAACCTCCTATAGATGGTCCAAAGCATAGTCCAAAAGCCACTACTACCCAAAGAACAGTAACAACTACCATTGACATAAAACTTTGCAACATCGTACTGATTACATTTTTTTTGCCTACCATTCCACCATAGAAGAATCCAAGTCCAGGAGTCATCAATAGTACAAGAGCAGCTGCAACAATCATCCAGGCTGTGTCACCGGTGTCAAGTTTCAATTCGACAACGTGTGCACCTAATGTTTTGGATTCAGTAATAAATGAAATTGAAAAAATAGATAGTAACAAGACTGTGATTAGGATCACACTTAGAATAATTTTTCGCATAGTTATTTAGTTTAAAATTTTTGATAAAAATATAAAATCATTCCATACCCCCATAAAAAATACCGTCTAATGTTTAATTTTTGTTAATTTTTAAATTTAACCCCCTCTGTTTTGCATGTATCTGTTAAAAATGACTTAAAATTTGAGATTTGTCAATCTAAATTCTTCCCTCCATATTTTTTTATCATAAAATGGATACAAAAACATGCAAATAAATTTGCATTTTGCTCAAATTCCACTCTTATTCCAACTCTTTTTCTAAAAACCATTCGATTTTAATAAAAAAAACACCAATTGATGACTCAACTGGTGCTTATCTACTAGAAGAAATTATGCTTCTATTTTTGATTATATTTTTCCTTGTATTTTTTATTCAGTTTCGTTTGGTGGGTTTCAAGACTAATCGCTCTTCCCTGAATGAAGGCAACAGTCAATTGATTGGTTCTCATATCGAGCGCATCGCCTTCAGAAATAAAAAGGGTTGCATCCTTTCCTAATTCAAGTGAACCGCAATAGGCGTCAATACCTAATAACTGAGCGGTATTGAGGGTTATTAATTGTAATGCTTTTTCTTTGTCAAGCCCATATGCGGCACAGGTTCCTGCCAGAAATGGAAGATTACGTGTGTTCATACGTTCATTGTCACCACTATTTTCTAAGCCAACCAAAATTCCTTTATCGGTGAGGATTTTCGCCATTTTAAATGGTGTTCTCACATCCTGATCGTCACTGGTTGGCATATCGTGAACACGTCTTAAAAGAACGCCAATATTATTTTTTTGTAATAAATCGGCAGTTTTGTAAGCTTCAAACCCTCCAACAATTACTATTTTTTTTATTCCGCTATTTTGTGCTGAAAGGATGGCGTCGACAATTTGTTTTTCCTCATCAGCATGAATAAATAATGTTTGAGTGCCATCAAAAAGTCCTTTTGTTGATTCGAAAATCAAGTTTCGTTCTTTTGAAGTGTCTCCCAGATAGGCTTTAGAATTGGTAAAAAAAGTATTTATTTCATTTACCTGTGTCGCATAATCCTTGTTTGGTTCGATTATTCCAGGTTCAAACCAATTTCCGGTTCTTCTAAATCCAGAAGGGAAATTTAAATGCATTCCATCATTTTCTTTAATGATGGCATCTTCCCAAGTCCAGGCATCGAGCTGAACAATTGAGGATGTTCCTGAAATTCTTCCGCCACGAGGCACAATCTGAGCAATCAAAATTCCGTTTGGACGAACAGTCTCCGTAACCTTTGAAGTGGAATTATAAGCAATAATACTTCTAACGTTTGGATTGATGCTTCCGATTTCCTCCTGATCATCAGACGATTTTACGGCATCAATTTCTACTAACCCTAAAGTAGAATTAGGAGCAATAAACCCGGGATAGACATGTTTTCCTGTAGCATCGATTGTACTGTCATAAGCATTATCTGCGAGTCTGATAGTAGAAGCATCAGTTACCAGTGTAAGTTTACCATCCTTAAATCCTATGGCGCTGTTCTCTATGATTTTTCCATTTCCTAAATGCGCTGTAGCGTTTAATATCAAAATGGACTTTGTTTGTTTTGGTCCTGGAATTTGCTGTGCTTTGCTTTGTATCGTGATACAAAAGACCAACAGTAATATATAGGTGTGTTTAACTTTCATGATATTATTTTTATTTGAAAATCTTTTTAACTCTTAGTATTGTTCCAAAGTGTCGCAATGATATTCTTTTTTCTCTTTTTTTGTTGGTTCCTGCGTACTCATTCCTTTGTTTTTTTCCTGCAGCATTTGTCCAATCAACAGATTTCTCTCTTTTGTGATGGCTTCCTGTTTTTCAATGTCTTTTTCAATGTCATAATAAACAACACCTTCGATAATTGTTTTTTCTGCCTTGGCATAAACAGATAATGGATTGTCGCTCCAAAGAACTAAATCTGCATCTTTCCCGGTTTTGATACTTCCAACCTTATCGTCAATATGTAATAGTCTGGCAGGATTAAGAGTTACAAATTTCCAGGCTTCTTCTTCAGGAACGTTTCCATATTTTACTGCTTTTGCAGCTTCCTGATTCAGTCTTCTTGACATTTCGGCATCATCAGAGTTATACGCAACTACTAATCCTTCATTATGCATAATAGGTCCGTTAAACGGAATAGCATCATTTACTTCAAATTTATAGGCCCACCAATCTGCAAAAGTTGAGGCACCAACACCATGCTGTTTCATTTTATCGGCCACTTTATATCCTTCAAGAATATGGGTGAAAGTATTGACTTTAAAATTAAATTTATCCGCCACATTCATCAGCATCAAAATTTCCGACTCTACGTAAGAGTGACAGGTAATAAAACGTTTATTATTTAGTATTTCAGCCAGTGTCTGCAATTCCAGATCCACTCTTGGTGCTTTTTCTTTTTTAGTGTTGGCATTGAATTTTTTCCAGCTTTCATCATATTCTTTTGCGCGTTGGAAATAATCTGTAAAGACCTGTTCAACTCCCATACGGGTTTGAGGATAACGAGATGGGTTGATATTGCCCCAGTTGGATTGTTTTACATTTTCACCCAGAGCGAATTTGATGAATTTAGGCTGGTTTTTATACAACATTTCATCCGGAGATAATCCCCATTTCCATTTTACAATAGCAGAACGTCCACCGATAGGATTTGCAGAACCGTGTAATAATTGAGATATTGTTACGCCTCCGGCTAAATCCCTGTAAATATTAATGTCTTCTGAGTTTACAACATCCTCAATAGTAACTTCGGCGGTTGAATTATGACCGCTTTCATTTACCCCTTTTGAAATGGCAATATGGGAATGTTCATCAATAATACCGCTGGTTAAATGTTTTCCTTTCGCATCAATAATGGTTGCAGAAGCCTCTGAAAGATTTTTTCCGACAGCGACAATTTTTCCATTTTTAATCAAAACATCAGTTTCAGTTAAAATTCCATCTTTTTCGTTGGTCCAAACTGTTGCGTTTTTAAACAATAAAGTTTGAGCGGTTAACTTTCCTGAATTTCCAAAAGCAATATTTGGGAAAGTGGTTGGCATAACCGAATTTGGTTTTTCCGGCTTTATGGTATCTTTTACGATAATAAAAGGAGACGTTTTTACGGCTGTCCAATTCACCTGACTACCATTATATAATTCTGCTTTTCCGGATATGGCATTCGTGTTTTCTACAAATCCTGTTAAGCGGTTAAAATTTGATTTTATAGTATCATTTGTTTTTATCAAAAGTGAAATCCAATTTTTTGAAATAGAGAAAGTGCTCTTTACCTTTTTATCATCACTAGTGGTAATTTCTGATTTTGGAGCTTCTGCAGTTCCTTCGATTTTCCATTTTAAAGTTTCATTTCCGATAGTCAGATTATAATTGCCACGAATGTCTTTTGCAGTCATGTCGTTTACAACATATTTAGTTCCCTGAACCCAATTTTCATACAAGATTGTTTTTTCATCGAAAATTTCGCCCGAAGTAATTACAAAGTTGGCATAACTTCCTGTTTTTAAACTTCCAATTTCATTACTTTTTCCTAAAATTGCAGCCGGAACAGTAGTCAGTGCTTCTAAAGCCTTTGTTTTATCAAATCCGTACTTGATGGATTTTAAAAGATTGGTTCTGAAATCTTCCGTTTTTTTCAATTTATCAGTTGTCAGGGCAAATACAATTCCGTTATCCGAAAGCACTTTTAGATTGGTTGGAGCCTGATTCCAAAAACGCATATCCGACAATTCAATCTGATTGGATAAATATGGGTTTGAAACATCATAAGCTTCTGGAAAATTGATTGGAATAATGAATTTTGAATTGGTATTTTTGATTTCTTCAATTCTTTCAAATTCGTTTCCGCTTCCTTTTAAAATATAATTTAAGCCAAATTCTTTCGCAATCTTAGCAGCTCTTAAACTATTTAATTTGTCTTCTGAAGCGAATATTTGAATCAGCTTTTCATTTGAGGCTAAAGCTTCTAAAGACAGATCTTTTGTAGCTGAATTTCCTTTTTTGTACCAATCCAGATCCAGATACATTTGACGAAGCAGAGCCATAGAACCCATCAGGGAACTTGGATAAGCCTGATTTGTCAATGCACTTCTGCTAAAAGAAAAGTGGTTCGTTATTTTATTGGAAATAATCTGACTTTTAATCTCCGTATTATTTAAAGCTACTAAAACACCTGTGCCCTGTGCTACACCGTCATGTATATGAGTACCAACAACTCCAAAACCGGCCTTCAATAATTCTTCTGCTTTTGGCTGATCGTATTTGAATGATTCATACCCGTTCAACTCGGATAATATGCTTTCATTCCAATAATGTCCTGTTCTTTTGGTGTCATAAATTGCATCTTCCCTTCCAGGAGTTAAGTTGCGTCTTGGTTTTTCTATTCCAAAACTGGTGTAAATATCAATAAATGATGGATAAATAGATTTTCCTTCCAGATTGATTGTAATGGCATTTTTAGGAATCGCTACATTATTCCCAACACCAATAACTTTACCGTCCTGAATGAGTAAAGTTGCTTTTTCTATTTTTTGTGTTGGAGTAATGTAAATTACAGCATTTGTAAAAACGGTGTAATTATTGTTTTTGTTATGTACACTTTCGTTAACTGGAAAGTAATCCTGAGCATGAGTTTTTGTTAAAAAAACGCTCAAAAAAAGCAAGAGTAGGTGTTTTTTCATGTATATTAAATAATTTGTTATAAAAGTATAAAATATATGTATTCCTACAAGTTTAATTTTTTCCATCTAATCAGAATAGTATCTTTAAGTTTGAATAATTTTTATAAGTGCTTTAGATCAAAATACTTGAAATACGATATGGAAAATAGAAATAAAATTCGCTGGGGAATTATTGGTTTGGGAAATATAGCCAATCAGTTTGCAACCGATTTAAAATTAATTGAAGATGCGAAATTAAATGCCGTTGCCTCAAGAAACACTGATAAAGCAAGCGAATTTGCATTGAAACATAACTGCGCTACATTTTATGGTTCGTATGAGGAACTCTTTGCAGATGACCAAATTGATATTGTTTATATAGCAACACCACATGATTCTCATGCTGAATTGTCGATTAAAGCAATGCAAAATGGAAAGCACGTATTGTGTGAAAAGCCTTTATCATTATCCTATAGTGATACTGTAAGAATGATAGAAACTTCAAACAAATACAACAAATTTTTTATGGAAGCCTTTTGGACACGATTTATTCCATCTATTAAAGAACTTTTGTCAAAGGTCAAAGATGGTGAAATTGGAGAGGTAAAATATATTAATGCTGATTTTGCTTTTATTAATAGAGAATTGGGAACTAGATTAACAGATAAGAAATTAGGAGGCGGCGCTCTTTATGATATTGGGGTTTATCCGCTCTTTTTATCCTATATCTTGCTCGGAATACCAAAAGACATTATAGCTAAATCTATTTATCATACAACTGGTGTCGATTTGCAGACTACTATGATTTTACAATACGAGTCGGCTCAGGCTGTTTTACATGCTGGTTTAGTTTCTGCTTCTGACATGAAAGCGACAATTAGTGGGACATCTGGAAGAATTGATATTGATTCTCCATGGTTTATGACTGAAGGATACTCTGTTTTTGTAAATGAACAGGAAGAAAAATTTCATATTCCCAATATTGGAAAAGGATATTCTTATGAAGCAATTGAATGTCATCAATGTATCAGGCAAAATCAAATTGAGAGTAAATTATGGTCGCATCACAATAGCTTAGACCTGAGTAAAATAACAGAAGACGTTAGAAAACAAATAAATGTTGAATTTTCTTAATATTTCCAATCAAAATATTTATAATTGTAATACTTTATTTATTAAAATATTTTAGTTAGATTAGCGATAATTTACAATTAGAATATATGTTAGTTAAAGTATTTGGAAGCGCTGTTTTTGGAGTTGAAGCTACTACAATTACAGTTGAAGTAAATATAGATAAAGGAATTGGTTATCATTTGGTAGGATTACCTGATAATGCCATTAAAGAAAGCAGCTATCGTATAGCAGCAGCATTAAAGAATAATGGATATTCCTTGCCAGGTAAGAAGATAACCATCAACATGGCGCCTGCCGATTTAAGAAAAGAAGGCTCAGCTTATGATTTAACGCTTGCGATAGGAATATTGGTAGCTTCAGACCAGATAAAATCAGCTGAAATTGATCGTTATATTATTATGGGAGAACTTTCGCTCGATGGAAGTCTGCAATCTATAAATGGTGCGCTTTCTATTGCCATCAAAGCGAAAGAAGAAGGGTATAAAGGATTTTTTCTTCCAAAACAAAATGTAAAGGAAGCGGCAATTGTAGCCGGTCTGGATGTTTATGGAGTTGAAAATGTTCAGGAAGTTATTGATTTCTTCGATGGAAAAGGAACTCTTGAACCCACCACTATTGATACACGTGCAGAGTTTTATAAAACCCTGGATTTTCCAGAGTTTGATTTTTCAGATGTCCGTGGGCAGGAAAGCATCAAGCGCTGTATGGAAATTGCCGCAGCCGGAGGACATAACATCATTTTAATTGGTCCTCCGGGAGCAGGAAAAACAATGCTGGCAAAAAGATTACCGAGTATTTTACCGCCAATGACTTTGAGGGAAGCATTGGAAACTACAAAAATCCATAGTGTTGCAGGAAAATTAAAAGAAGTTGGATTAATGAATCAAAGGCCATTTCGGAGTCCACATCACACCATTTCGAATGTTGCATTAGTTGGAGGGGGAAGTTATCCTCAGCCAGGTGAGATCTCCATGGCACATAATGGTGTTTTGTTTTTGGATGAATTGCCGGAATTCAAAAGGGATGTTTTAGAAGTGATGCGTCAGCCTTTGGAAGACAGGGAAGTTACGATTTCAAGAGCCAAATTTACAGTTACCTATCCTTCTTCTTTTATGCTGGTGGCCAGTATGAATCCAAGTCCGAGTGGCTTTTTTAACGATCCTTCAATGCCAAATACTTCATCGCCACATGAAATGCAAAGATATATGAGTAAAATTTCCGGTCCTTTGTTAGATCGAATTGATATTCACATTGAAGTAACACCCGTTCCATTCGAAAAATTATCGGATGACAATAAAGCGGAAAGCAGTGTGTCTATCAGAGAAAGAGTGACGGCGGCTCGTGAAATTCAATCTGTCCGATTCGAAGAATTGACGAATATTCATTACAATGCCCAAATGAGCAGTAAATTAATTAGGGAATATTGCGTTCTTGATGCACAATCCAAAGAGTTATTGAAGACCGCCATGGAACGTTTGAATCTTTCTGCCAGAGCTTACGACAGAATTTTAAAAGTTGCCAGAACTATCGCCGATTTGGATGCTGCTCCTCAAATAGTTTCATCACATATTGCAGAAGCTATTCAGTATAGAAGTTTAGATCGTGATGGCTGGTTGGGATAGAGAAATATAATTTTCAGTTATAAAAAAAGACGGCCTTAAATGAAAAGCTGTCTTTTTTTATACAAATAATTAGAACCTAAACTTCATGAACCACAGGAATGTTTTGTACACTTCCTTGCGTATTCTTTCTTACCAATTTACTCACACGATACATAAGCAGTATGGATAAAATCGAAATTCCAATAATGATAAAACCTAATTTATTATAATGTTCCAATGGACTGAATGTATCTTTTTGAACCACAATCATTCCTGCGAAGGCAGCTGCAATTCCCCCAGCTATTTGTTGCAAAGACGAGTTGATACTCATAAAAGCACCTCTGTCTTCTGCCACAGGTATTGCTGTAACCAATGCGGTAGAAGGTATCATTCGGCTCATGACTCCTGCCATCATCAATACATTAAAAATAGCAACTAACCAAAACGGTGTGACACTAAGATTGGTATAGACGGCTACAGTGACGATTGTCCAAATGGATGCTAAAGCAAATATTTTGAACTTGTCTGTGGTGTCGCTTAATTTTCCAATAATTGGCATAATTACTAATGTAGATAATCCGGAAATCATAAATAAAACAGGTAATTCATGTTGCGTAATATGCAAATTGTTGATAGCAAAAGCACTACCAAAAGGCATTAGCATAAAACCACCAACCGACAGCAAGGCAGTAGCTGTAAATCCAATTCTATAATCCTTTTTGGCAAGTGTATGAATTAAATGTTTAAAAGCTGATTTATCCGTTTGAATCAAAAGATGTTTATTTATTGACTGTAATTTAAATGCGATTAAAGCTGCAACAATTGCCGCCATGCCTGCAACCCATA
>Ga0247815_10000252_pt1 | contig 42431 bp, 39 predicted proteins | sample UWRJL194509B1_FD_181014 | JGI IMG/M metagenome (GOLD analysis project Ga0247815, IMG submission 181014) | Plant litter microbial communities from Arlington Agricultural Research Station in Wisconsin, United States - UWRJ-L194-509B-1 | ecosystem: Environmental > Terrestrial > Plant litter >...
GAGAACGTCGCCGAGCCGATCTTTGCCCGCGACCGGCGCTTTGACCAGCACCTTGCCGGGCAGGCCGTTGCCACGCTCATCGACGCCGTGCGGCTTCCACTCGGAACGATGAACAAGTACCCGTTCGAGCTCAGCAAGGGACAGCGCCAGCGCGTTGCCATCGCCCGCGCGCTCGTGCTCGAACCGACCCTGCTGGTCGCGGACGACCCGACGGCGGGCATCGACATCATGGTGCGCTCGACGATTCTCGACATCATCCGCGACGTGCAGCAGGATCGCGCGTTCTCGGTGCTCATCGTCGCCGCCGACCTCGACGAAGTTCGGCTCGTGAGCGACCGCGTCCTGGTCATGCACCGCGGTCTCGTCGCTGGCGCCGGCCCCATTGACGACATGCTCGCGCAGACCTGGCACCCGTACGTCGAGGGTCTCGTCCGCGCGAAGGGCCTCATGGACACCCGCCGCGACCCACTGCTGCGAGACATCGAGGCTGCCCAGCTTGCCGATGCCAGGCTCCGGGACGAACAAGCCGGCATCGACCGGGCTGCCGCCGAGCACACTGTCACCGAGCACAATGTCATCGAGCAGACTGCCACCGACCAGGCGTTCGGCGACCCGGCATTTGACGACGACAAGGTCGAACTGGGCATCGAGGCCCGCTGACCGCTCCATCCCCGCCGGGCGCACCAACTCGAAAAGAACCATGACTGACATCTCCGTGAACTCCGACGTCCAGCATCCGATCCGCGGAACCGGCCAGCACCGCGACCTCGTCGCCGAGCAGGGCGGTGTCGAGGTCGCCGATCCCCCGGAGGCCGGGCCGATCGCCGTGCTTCCGCGCGAGAACCCGCAATTCACGGATGCCGTGCGAGCCGGCGGCGGCACCGTCGCCCCGCTCTCGGATGACACTCGTGGTGTCGTCTGGCTGTCGTACCAGCGGGCGTCCGAACTCGGCGACGTGCTCGCTGCCCACCCCGGCATCGGCTGGGTGCAGTTGCCGTGGGCCGGCGTCGACGCGTTCGCGCCGGTGCTCGCGCAATTCGCCGGCACGGTGCGTCCGCTGTGGACGAGCGCCAAGGGTGCCTACTCCGAGCCGGTCGCCGAACAGGCCCTCATGCTCGCGCTCGCGCTGCTGCGCGAGGTCCCGCAGCGCAGCGTGTCGACGAGCTGGGCACAGGAAATGACGGGCACCTCGCTTTACGGCAGGAACGTCGTGATCATCGGGGCCGGCGGAATCGCCCTCGAACTCATCCGCCTGCTGTCCGTCTTTGATGCGCGAATCACGATCGTCCGTCGAACCACCGCAGCGGTGCCCGGAACCGACCGCACCGTCACCGCCGACCAGCTGCTCGACGTGCTTCCGGACGCCGACGTCGTCGTGATCGCTGCGGCGAGCACGACCGACACCAGGAGCATGTTCGGCGCCGACGAATTCGCCGCAATGAAGCCCTCATCGGTGCTCGTCAACATTGCCCGTGGTGCGCTGATCGACACCGATGCCCTCGTCACCGCGCTCGAGACCGGCCAGATCGCGTCCGCCGGCCTCGACGTGACCTTTCCAGAGCCGCTGCCGGACGGGCATCCGCTGTGGACCCTGCCGAACTGCGTCATCACCTCGCACTCCGCCGATACTCCTGCGATGACCGCTCCGCTACTCGCGCACCGGGTGCAGGTGAACGTCGAAGCGTTTCTCGGACACGGCCGATTCGTCGGGATCGTCGACCCGGCAGCCGGCTACTAATCGTGCCCGATAGCCGCGACACCACCTGGTTCGTCGGTGCGTACACCGCCGACATGGGCGGGGGAGCAACCGGCATTGCCGAGCTCAGCTCCTGCGCCGACGGTTCGCTCGAGCTTGCACGAGTTGCGGCCATCGCCGACTCCCCGTCGTACCTCGCGGTCGACGGTGAGCGGCTCTATGCGGCGTCCGAAGCTGCTGGCCGCATCGACGTCTTCACCAGGGGCGCCAACGGTTCACTCGATCTCACCGGCAGCGCGCCGTCCGGGGGAAGCTTCCCCTGCCACCTCACCATCGCCGCCGGCCGGCTGCTGGTCTCCAACTACGGCAGCGGCACGATCGGCGTCATCGACACCGAATCCCTCGAACTGGTCCAGGTTCTCGAGGGATCGGGAAGTGGCCCTCACGCCGTGCAGGATGGACCGCACGCGCACGCGACCTTCCTTTTAGACGCCGACACCGTCCTGAGCGCAGACCTCGGTGCCGACGAGGTGCACGTGCACCGGCTCACCGCCGATGGCCTCAGCCGCACCCAGACGCTCACACTGCCGGGCGGCACCGGTCCGCGGGACCTGGTGCAGCATCCGTCCGGCGTTGTCCTGCTGCTCGCCGAACTCAGCCTCGAGCTCATCGTGCTCGAGTACGTGGGGGGCTTGCTGTCGGTGGTCGACTCGTTCGCGATTCCGGGCGCTGAAGCGGGAGACCACGCGGCGGGGATCAGCCTGACCGGCGACGCCCGGTTCGCCTTTGTCGCGCTGCGGGGGAGCAACCGGGTTGCTGTACTTGCGCTCTCCGACGACGGCCGCACGGCTGAACCGGTCACCTCAGTGTCGAGCGGCGGGGAGTGGCCGCGTCACCACGCCGTCGACGGCGAGGTGCTGCACGTCGCAAATCAAATTTCCCACTCTGTTGCGAGCTTCAGAATCGCGAAAACCGGCGAGCTTTCGCTGATTTCAGCCCCGACTTTTGTGCCGTCACCCACTTTCCTGCTGCGCGGATGACTCCCACTGTTCTTCGGCGGCCGGAACCTTTGCTAAAGTAGTCGAGTTGTAACAACAATCCTCGATAGCTCAATTGGCAGAGCAGCCGACTGTTAATCGGCAGGTTCTTGGTTCGAGTCCAAGTCGAGGAGCTGAGAAGCCGCAAGGGGCTCCACCCCCTGCGGCTTTTCTTTTGCCCGGATGGTGGCGGCCCGCGGCACTACTCCCGGGGGAGTACACGATCGACTCCGGTGAGCGGATGCCGCACCCGGTACCCGAGGCTACGATCGATCCATGCCTTCCCGCGGTTCCGCTCCCGACGTCGTCTGGCGTGGGCAGGAGCTGCGTGCCCGCCGCTTCGCCGGTCACTGGGGCGCGCGATGGCACGAGGGATTCGACCCGGACTTCGAGCGGCGCCAGTTCGGTGCCAAAACCCCGGCCTGGCTTCGGTTGTGGTTGCCGGTCGTCGTCTCGTTTCTCGTGCAGGTCCCGGGCGTCTTCATCGCGACCCGCACCGGACAGCACCCGGAACTGACCGATCGCACCGGTCCCGAGATCGCCTTCCACCTCGCGCTTGCGCTGGTCGGTCCGATCGCCCTCATCTTCGCTCGTCGCTTTCCGGGACCCGTCGTCGCCATCGTGGCCCTGGCCGCGGCCGCCGACCTGCTTACCGCGAGCGATTTCGACGGCCCGCCGTACATTGCCTTCGCGTTCGCCATCGGATCGGCGATCGTGCGCGGCGCACGGGTCTGGGCGTGGATCTCGATCGCCGCGTCCTGGCTCGGTACTCTCGTGTTCTCGTGGATTGTCGGGGCCACCTGGCAACCGTGGCGCGTTGTCGGTATCAGCTTCGGCATCCTGATCCTCGTGGCGATCTCCGAGGGAATCCGCACCGGCGCCGATCGGCGCGCCCAGATGCGCCGGATGCTCGAGAATCGTCGGCAGTCCGAGGTGCAGAAAGAACGTGTGCGCATCGCGCGCGAACTGCACGACGTGCTCGCCCACTCGCTCAGCCAGATCAACGTGCAGGCCGGAGTCGGGCTGCACCTCATCGACAAGAACCCCGACAAGGCTGCAGAAGCACTCGCGAGTATCAAATCGACGAGCAAGTCAGCGCTCGACGAGGTCCGCTCGGTGCTCGGCATCCTGCGCGCCGAGGGTGGAGCGGACCCGACGGCGCCGCTCGTGCCGGAGCCCGACCTGGAGCGACTGGCCGGGCTTGCGGCATCCGTCACCTCGCAGGGGATCGACGTTGTGCTGGACCAGGACGCCGGGTCGGAACTGCCCAAGCCGATCCAGCTCGCGGTGTACCGGATCGTGCAGGAGTCGCTCACCAACGTGGTTCGCCACGCTCACGCCACCCGCGCCACCGTCACCATCGCAGAAACGGGCGGCGTGGTCACCGTCGACATCGTCGACAACGGGACCGGAGCGACAGCAACTCGGGAGCGCGGAAGCGAAGTCGGTGGCCGCGGCCTGCTCGGAATGCGAGAACGCGCTGAACTGCTCGGCGGTTCCCTCGAATCCGGACCGCGACCGGACGGCGGCTTCGCCGTCTCAGCGCGGATCCCGCACCGATCGTCCGACACCCCAGGAGACCGCCAGTGATTCGCGTTGCCATTGCCGATGACCAGCAGCTGATCCGGGGTGGGTTCCGCAGCCTGCTGGAATCCGAGCCCGACATCGACGTCGTCGGAGAAGCGGGAACGGGAACCGAAGCCGTTGCGCTCGTGAACGCGCAGCGCCCGGACGTCGTGCTCATGGACATCCGGATGCCGGACGGTGACGGACTGTGGGCGACGGAACAGATCGCGGCAAACCCCGCGCTCGTGGATACCCGCATCATCATCGTGACGACGTTCGAGCTCGACGAGTATGTCGGCCGTGCGATCCGGGCGGGGGCGAGCGGCTTTCTTGTGAAGGACACCGAACCGGTCGAACTCATCCGTGCCATCCGTGTCGTCGCCGGCGGTGACGCCCTGCTGAGCCCCGGTGTCACGAAGCGACTGCTCGAGCGGATGGCCGTCGACCTGACCGACGAACCCGACCTCGAACGACTGGCGGTGCTCACGACGCGCGAGCGCGAGGTGCTCGCCCTCGTCGGCCAGGGGCTCACCAACGACGAGATCGGCACGTCGCTGTTTCTCAGTCCGCTGACGGCCAAAACGCACGTCTCGCGCATCATGGCGAAGCTCGCCGCGCGCGACCGGGTACAGCTTGTCGTCGTCGCGTATGAGACCGGACTGGTCCGCGCGGGCCGACGGTAGTAGTGCCGGGCTGCGGACTGCTCCCCGGGGTGTAGTCGAGGTGTAGCCGCCGGGCAGATTCGCTTCGGTGCGGGCGCGGGCAATCTTGAGTCATGAGGTTGCGCCGCAACCCACGAGACGAAGGATTCACCGTGTTTACAGCACTCGCAGCAACAACCCTCCTTGCCCACGGCGGGCCGGTCGGGCCGGGTATCGGACTGGCATTTGTGCTCGTTCCACTGTTCTGGTTCGCCCTCATCGCCGTGTTCTTCGCGATCTTCGGTCGCCGGTTCCGCCGCGCAGCCTGGGCCCGCGGCGGCTACGGCCACTTCAACTCGGCCAGCCGTGGAGCCGAGTCGACACTCGCCGAGCGCTTCGCACAGGGCGACATCGACGAGAAGGAGTACCGGGCTCGCCTCGAAGTGCTTCGGGCGAACGCCTACCCGGAACAGCCGAAGCCGTAGCGTCCCGATAGAGCCGACGCGATAGTCTCTCTCTTGGTCACAGCGCCGATCGCCGAGTCGCTGCCCGTGCCACACACCGTGGCTGGCCAAGAGGGAGATTCTCGTGAATATCTGGATCCAGGAAAACTCGATGCTCCTGATTTTCGGACTCGCCGGTATTGCCGCGTTCCTTGTGCTCGTCACCATCGTCCTGCTCGTAGCCTGGCTTCGGGCTAAGCGTGGCCGCGCCAACCAGCGCCACGACCGGGTCGATGCAGAACTCGATGTCATCGACCTCGAACTCTCCCTCGCCGAGCAGAACGGCCGGCTGCGCATCATCCGCGAACTCCACGAGGTCGTGGTGCACGACGTCTCGGTCATCATCAGCCAGGCCGACGGTGCCCGTTACGCCGGCGAGGCAGACCCGACGGTCGCCGTTCGTTCGGCCGCCGTCATAGCGGATGCCGCACGCTCGGTTCTCGCCGACCTCCGCCGGGTCATGACCGTCGTGCACGAGGGCGAAGCCGAACTGCAGGTGCACCCGAAGCTCAAGAGCGTTCGCGAACTGTTCAAGATCATGCGCGAAGCTGGCCTTCGGGTCACGTTCGAGGAAACCGGCGAACGCTACGACCTCAAGCCGGGCGCCGAACTCGCGGTCTACCGCATCCTGCAGGAATCGCTGTCGAATGCCCTCAAGCACGGCGGTGAGGGCACCGAGGTGCAGGTCGTCTTCACCTGGACCGACGAGGGCTTCCAGGTCAAGATCGACGACGACGGCGTTCGCGCCTCCCAGCGTCGCGAAGGGCTCGACCCCAACGATGAATCCCGCACTCGCACCTACGACATCGGTGAAGACCTCACCGCACTCACCGGCGTTGTGCACGGCGCAGGAATCACCGAGATGAAGGAACGCACCGAGCTGTTCGGGGGAGTCTTCACCGCCTATGTCGTCCCGGGAGTCGGCTTCTCGATTGCCGCGAGCTTCCCGTCGCTTCGGTATCACAACGGTATCCACGGCGTGAACCTCGACGCATGATCTCCGTCCTGATCGTCGACGACCAGCCGCTGCAGCGCGCCGGATTCCGCCTCATCCTCGACTCCCAGCCCGACATCGAAGTCATCGGCGAGGCCGGAGACGGCGCCCAGGCACTCGCGCAGGTGCGCCGAACGCCCACTGACGTTGTGCTGATGGACATTCGGATGCCGCGAGTTAACGGCCTCGTCGCGACCGAGCGCATCCGCACCGATGCCCAGGTCACGGCCCTCGGCGCACCGCCCCGGATCGTGCTCGTCTCCGCTCTCGAGATCGACGAGCACCTGCCGGCGGCCGCGAACCTCGGCGCGTATGCCCTGCTCTACAAGGACGCCGCTCCGGAGCTGCTGCTCGACGCGATCCGTGGTGCCGCCGCGTCTACCGGTGCTTCTCCAACTGAGTTTCACGGTGTCGAGTAGCGAGCTGCCGGCTACGGCGGAACGCGGCCCCGAGGATCGCGCTGCATTTCGGACGGGACTCTCGGTGGCCCTCGCCGTGTCGGCCTACGGCATCTCGTTCGGCGCGCTCTCGGTCGCGGCGGGCCTCGACGTCTGGCAAACCTGCGTGCTGAGCCTGCTGATGTTCTCCGGCGGCTCGCAATTCGCCCTCATCGGAGTCATAGCGAGCGGCGGTGTGGCCGCGGGGCCGGCCGCCATCGCGGCATCCGCTCTGCTCGGTTCCCGGAACGGGCTGTACGCGATTCGGATGGCGCCGATCATCGGGCCCGGATTCTTTCGCCGACTTGCCGCCGGGTGGCTGACTATCGACGAGTCGACGGCCGTGGCGACAGCGCAGCCGACGATTCGCAGTCAGCGGATCGGGTTCTGGGTGACCGGAGTCGGGATCTTCGTCGGCTGGAACATCATGACGCTCGTCGGTGCACTCATCGGCGACCTGCTCGGCGACGTTCGCCAGTACGGTCTGGATGCCGCCGCTGCGGCCGCGTTCCTCGGACTCCGCTGGCCGCGGCTGAAAGAGCTGCAGCCCGTCATCGTCGCCATCGCCGCGGCCGTCGTCGCCACTGTGCTCACGCCGGCGTTGCCGCCCGGGCTTCCGATCTTGGCCGCCGCGCTCGTCGCGGTAGTCGTCGGCGCGTTCAACTGGTGGGGGAAGCGCGCATGACCCTCTGGAATATCATCCTGCTCGCGTCCATCATCGGTGTGGCGCTGAAGCTCGCCGGCTACCTCGTGCCGCAGTCGCTGCTCGAGAAGCCGACTCCGGCGCGGATCTCGAACTTGCTCACCGTTGCGCTGCTCGCCGCGCTCGTGGGCGTGCAGACGTTCGCGAGCGACTCGCAGGTCGTCATCGATGCGCGGGTGCCCGCGGTGATGGTCGCTGCCGGGCTCTTTGCGATTCGCGCGCCGTTCATCGTCGTGATCATTTCGGCAGCGCTGGTCGCGGCGCTGATCCGCCTGTTCTTCCCGGTGTAGGACCACGCTGGTCGAGCTTGTCGAAACCTCACCTGCACTGCGGAGATTTCGACAGGCTCAATCGGCGGTAGTTCCGGCTCAATCGGCGATCGTCACCGGGAAGTTGTCGCGGAAGAGATTGCTCGGGTCGACCCGCGCCTTGATCTCGCGCAGTCGTGCGAGCGTCGCAGGTGGGAACGCCGCCTCGAGCTCGCGCTTTCCAACACCGGTTTCGAAGCTCAGGTACAGCCCGTTGAAGAACGGCCGAAGCTCATCCCACGCCGCGTCGATTCGGTCCGCGCTGCTCCCGACCCCCGCGACCGAGAAGTTCGCCGAACGGTGCGCGTAGGCGGTGTCGTCCGGGTCCACGTCGGCGACAGCGCCGCCGACCGATCGAATCTGGAAGAAGTAGACGGCGCCGGTGGCCAGCATCCGCTCGACTGCCGCGGTGAACTCCGGCGTCAAGTGGTCGATCAGGCCGGAGCGGAACGAAGGTTCGCCCTGGCCGTTCTGCGCGCCCGAGCCGCTGTTGTTGGCGATGACGGCCGCGTAAGGCTTCAGCTCAACTGATTGGTCGACGAGCGGGGCGATCTGCGCGAGCGGTTGCAGCTGCTCGATGATCTCGTCGGGATCGCTGGAGTCGACGACCGCGAACACCTGGGCGATCGCCTGCTGGCCGGGCTGGGTTGCGCCCATCAGCAGGTTGCTCGTCAGGTCGCGCGGTGCGGCTTCGACCGTTTCGCCCCATCGCTCGAGGAACCCGGCGGTGTCGCTCGCGTCGAAGACGAGCTGCGCCCAGCCGACGTCGCCGACCTCATCCACCTCGAATTCGAATGCCGTAGCGATTCCGATGTTGGCGCCGGCACCCCGCGCGGCCCAGAAGAGGTCGGCGTTCTCGGTGGCGGTCGCGCGCACGAACTCCCCGTCGGCGAGCACGAGCTCGACGGCGCGCAGGTGGTCGATGGTGAGTCCGTGCTTGCGTGAGAGCCAGCCGATACCGCCCGCGGTCGCCAACCCGCCGACGCCGACTCCGCCGTAGTCGCCGGACGACAGTGCCCAGCCGTGTGGCGCGAGCTTCGCGGCGACCTCACTCCAGAGCGCGCCCGGGCCGATCCGAACGAGGCGAGTCGCTTCGTCCAGTACCTCGACAGAATTGAGCTTCGACACATCGATGACGATGCCGTCAGCGTTGGTTGAGCGCCCGCTGATGCCGTGGCCGGCACTGCGGATGCCGAGAGCGACTTCGGGGTGCGCACGGGCGAACGCGAGCGCATCCTGGACGAGCTCGACGCTGTCTACCTGCAGCACGAGCCCCGGGGATCCGCCGCGCATGTAGGTCGAGCGCACCTTTGAATAGCCGAAGTCTCCCGGCTCGACCACGGCGTGGGCGAGGGATGCCGGAATCGAGTCGTAGTCGATGCCGGCGGCGCGCCTGGACAGCGCGATTGCCGAACGGATGTTGCCGTTCACCGCTGTTCCGCGCTCGCGCGTGACAGCCTCGCGAAGCGCCGGAGCCACCTCTTCGGCAAACTGCTGCATGGTTGCCGGATCGTCGCTGGCGAGGATGAAGGTCGATTCGCCGTTGTCGATAACGAGGGGAAGCAGCTGCTCCACCCATTGCTCGCTCGGTCCGTTGAGCATTCCGCCGTTGGTGCGGGCGAACTGTCCGCCGATGTTGAGCAGTCGGCGGATTTCGCGCGGGTCGCGACCGGCCGCGATCGCGGCCTCATCGATCGCCGCGTTGCCCGCTTCGAGGTCGCCGGGCTTCATGTAGGCCAGCGACGGCAACCAGCCGTCACCCTGCGTGCCGACGAGGCGCAGCATCCGCGGTTTGAGGGCACCGATCCAGATCGGTATGTCGTGTGCTGCGGCAGGTCCTCGTTTGGCGCCGTCGACGCGGTGGTAGTCGCCGTCGACCCGCAGTGGCGAGCGGTCGCTGACATCCCAGATACCGCGGATGATGGTGATGGCTTCGCTGAGGGCATCCACTCCCTGCCCCGGCGTCAGGCGGTCGGCGCCCATGCCGACCATCGCATCCCAGAACCCACCGGCACCGAGCGCGAGGTCGAAGCGTCCGCCGGACAGCAGGTCGAGGCTGATCGCGGCTCGGGCCATCACGGCCGGCTGGCGCATCGGAACGTTGAGGACGTTGGCCGAGACGTGGATGCGCTCGGTTTTCGCGGCCACCCAGGCCATCAGCGTCCAGGTGTCGAGAAACGACGGCTGGTACGGGTGGTCCTGGAAGGTGACGAGGTCGTACCCGAGCTGTTCGCTGAGCAGCGCCCGCTGCACCGGGGCGTCCGGGGGAGAGTTCACCGGGGTGATGAAGGTACCGAACTGAAGCGGGTGAAGGTAATCGGGCATGGCTACAGCCTGATGCCCACGGCGAGGCCGAGCAAATGCCGGTTTAGTAACTAATCAATGATTAGTGAATGCGGGACCTGCAGCTAGGCGGTCGCGCGTTCGTCGCGAGGATTGTTGACGCTGTAGGCGACCAGGGGCTGCAGCGCATTCATGAGTTCGCGACCCCGGTCGGTCGGTCGGTACTCGACGAGCACCGGGCTGGTCGGGGTGACCTGGCGCTCGATGAGCCCCTCGGCCTCGAGCTCGCGGAGCCTCTGCGACAGCAGGCGGTCGGAGATGCCGGTGACGAACGCGCGGTACTCGCTGAAACGGGTGGCGCCGCGAACGCCGGCGAGCATGATGCCCGACGTCCATTTGCGGCCGATTACCTCGAGGTGATCCTGAAAGCCGCGGCAGGCGTCGTCGTTGATGTGGGTGAAAGTCGAGCCGATGGATGTGGTCACTTACTAATGGTAAGCGACCGCGTCGGCGCGCGCCGAACGGTTACGCGTCGAGGTCGTCGACTCCCGGCATCCAGCTGGCTCCCGGGGTTCCCCACGAGCTCTTCTTGATCGCCTTGGCGACTGCTTTCGCGTGAACGTGCTCGAGGCGGTCGGCGTACAGGATTCCGTCGAGGTGGTCGTACTCGTGCTGGAAGATGCGCGCGAGCCAGCCGGTCGCATCGATCTCGAATGGCTGCTCGTCCAGGTCGACGGCGCGAAGAACCGCGCGTTCGGCGCGCAGCAGCGGGTACCGCTCGCCCGGAATCGACAGGCAGCCCTCGGAGTCGTCGTCTTCGTCCGCGACACCGACCGGGGTCGGCGAGATAAGGAGTTCGGGGTTGATTGCGACACCGCGCCACAGTTCATCGTCGTCATCGACCCAGTTGAAGACGAAGATGCGCTTGGCCACGCCGACCTGTGGGCCGGCAAGACCGACGCCGGGTGCGGCTTCCATGGTCTCGAACATGTCCTCGACGAGCGTACGCAGTTCGTCGTCGAAGACGGTGACGGGGGAGGCGACCGTGTGCAGGACGGGGTCGCCGGTGATGAGAATCGGAAGAACGGCCATTCACACAGAATATCCATCCCTCACCCAGTAGATTTGACGGGTGCCGCCCGAATTGACCGACCTGGCCAGTGAGCTGTCGCTGACTCCCAACGCAGCCCTCGGTATCCCCATCGCCCTCGTAGGAGCAGTGTTCCTGTCGATCGGCACGCAATTCCAGCACGCCGGTGTCGCTCACGTCGATCGCAACAGCGATGAAAAAGCCGGTTCCGGCCTCAGCATCAAGCAGATCCTCGCGCTGCTCGCACGGCCGTCCTGGGTCATCGGTACGGTGCTGCTCGGTCTCGCCGTTGTCTTCCAGCTCACGAGCATCGGGCTCTCGCCGCTCATCGTCGTCCAGCCGCTCGGCGCCATCGCGCTCGTCATCACCGCAATCGTCAACTCGCGGGTGAGCAAGACGCCGCTCGACGGCGCGTCGATTCGGGCAATCGCGCTCTGTGTTGGCGGAATCGCGCTGTTCGTCACGGTCGCGGCGTTCTTTGCCGAGAGCCACCCGATCACCGAGACCCAGCTCGGTGTTGTACTGACGATTCTCGTTATCGTGCTGGTCACGTTCGGGGTGCTGTTCGCGATCTTCCGCGACCGGTTCCGTCCGATCTTCTACATCATCGGTGCCGGAGTCCTGTTCGGGTTCGTTGCAACGATCGCGAAGGTCGTCATCGGCCGCATCCAGACCCTCATCGAGATGGACTTCCGTACCGGGTCCATCGAGTGGTTGACCATCGGCTGTGTCCTCGGGCTCATCGGTGCCGCGGCCCTCGGTTCATACTTCGTGCAGACGGCGTACTCGACCGGGCCTCCCGACCTCGTCGTGGCCGGCCTCACGGTCATCGACCCGATCGTCGCGATCTCCGTCGGAATCGTCGTGCTCGGCGAGGCGGAGAGCGCGCCGCTGTGGGCGATTTTCGCCTTCCTGGTCGCCGGCGCGATTGCTATTTTCGGTGTGTTCCAGCTGTCGAAACACCACCCGCAAACCCAGAATTGACGTGCACTGCGGTACATTAGCCGCTAGCCTCCGAGCCGTCGAATGCCCACAAAGTGTTGCGACGCCACAACCAAAGGGAACCTGAAATCCTTGTCTGATCCCGTGAACTCCGCCGCTTCAGCCGAGCCGACGCCGGCCGCGCAGAAGCCCCTGAAGATCGTGATCGGGGCAGACACGTTCTTTCCCGAAATCAATGGTGCTTCGATCTTTGCCGCGCGCCTCGCGGCCGGCCTCGTCGAGCGTGGGCACGACGTCCACGTCGTCGCCCCGGCCGCCAACCGCAAGCACGGCACCTGGACCGAGGTTCTCGAGGGCCAGCCGATGACGGTCCACCGCCTGCGCAGCTGGCGCTGGTACCCGCACCCGTGGCTGCGCTTTGCCCTTCCGTGGCGGATCGAACAGAACAGCGCGCGTATTCTCGACGAGGTCAAACCGGATGTCGTGCACTTCCAGTCGCACATCATCACCGGTCGCGGCCTGTCCCACCAGGCCCAGCTTCGCGGCATCCGCATCATCGGAACCAACCACTTCATGCCCGAGAACCTGCTCGAGCACACGCTGCTTCCGCACTTCATGCGCCCGTGGGCGAGCGGATTGGCGTGGCAGGCCGCCGCGCGGTCGTTCGTTCGCGCCGAAGCCGTCACCAGCCCCACCCGCAAGGCAGCCGAGTTTCTCGAGAAGAACACCAACCTCGACCACGTCATTGCGATTTCGTGCGGAATCAACGCGCGGGACTACACGCCGAACTTCGAGCCGCGCACCGAGAACCTCATCCTGTTCGTCGGACGAATCACCGGTGAGAAGCAGCTCGACAAGCTCATGCGGGCGTTCGCGAAGCTCGATCCGTCACTGAACGCGAAGCTCGAGCTCGTCGGCGGGGGAGACCAGGAGAACCACCTCAAGCAGCTTGCGACGCAGCTCGGGGTGCGTGACCGAGTCACGATCACCGGTTACGTCGAGGTCGAGTACCTGCGCAACGCGCTGACCAGGGCAACCGTGTTCGCAATGCCATCGATTGCGGAACTGCAGAGCATCGCGACGATGGAGGCCATGGCATCCGGTCTTCCGATCGTTGCGGCCAACGCAATGGCGCTTCCGCACCTCGTGCACGACGGTGATAACGGCTTCCTGTTCGAGCCCGGCAACGTCGACGACCTCGCCGACCGCCTCACCGAGGTACTCCTGATGCCCGAAGACGAACTGCAGGCCCTCAAGCGCGAGAGCCTCTCGATCGTCGAAGCCCACGATATCCAGCGCACTCTCGACACATTCGAGCGCCTGTACCGCGGCGAGACCGGCGTTGCCGACTCCGTCGTCGAGCGCCCGCTCGGAAAGCGCGCACGCCTGCGAGCGAAAATTCGCAACATCACGGGCGGCAGTGACCGCAGCGCCGAGCCTGTATCGTAAACATTCCGTGGCCAATGGCGATCACGGATGCCGTTCGCGTTTCGCGTGCGGCTCGGGGCGGTAGCTCAGCTGGTTAGAGCAGCGGACTCATAATCCGTCGGTCACGGGTTCAAGTCCCGTCCGCCCTACAAAATAGACGGTCTGATCAGGTTTTCTTGTTCCAAGAAAAGGACAAGACCTGATGCGTTTATACAGCAAGTATTGACAGATTGGCGTGGCCGAAGAGGTCGAGGCGCTGGTCGCCGACTAGTCACCGATGGTCGAGCTTGTCGAGACCACATCGAGCGAAGCCGAGATCACTCGTGCCGTCACTCGCTTCTCCGTGATACCAGTGCCGTTCGCGCCGTTGTAACCCCTGTCAAGCCTGCCCTGGAGTGACCGCCGACCTATGGCGCGACTCAAGGTACTTTGGTACTATTCCATAACCATCCCGACCAAAGGTTCCCCTCTTTGCCACAACTCAGCCCCATCAAAGTCGACGCTGAAACTCATCAGCGCATTTCTGACGCGGCTCACTTTCTCGGCCGCACGAACAAAGACATCGTTGACGCCGCAGTACGTGATTATGTCGACGTTCACCGGGACGAGATCAACGCTGCGATTAGAGCTTCGCTTTCGCGGCTCGATGGAACAGAAGCATCCGTGATCTCCGAGATCTCCGGGCTCAGCCGTGAGCGTCTCGAGGAACTGGGCGGAGTTCCCGAAGTCTGACGGTGGTGACCTATAGTCTCGCCGCATGACCCGTGCGAACACTGTCAGACCTACCAAGATGTGTCTTGATGAACTGAATATTTCAGTGCCCGATCTGAGTCAGCGCCTGACTTCTATTGAACATCCACTTATTCTCAAGGCTCAGACCATTCCCGGTCATGCCGCAGACCGCTCCGCTGAACGCATCGTTTCAGTCACTGACCGCGTCTGGTTCAAAGTAAAGACTTCCAACTGGCGCGGTGCCGTTGGCGATCTGTCAATCTGGGTTGCCGATATCGCGGCTACGCACGGGGCACGTTGGTGGCTCGCGGCCGCAGGCACCCGCCAAGCTGACACCTCGCAGTCCGATTTCTATGCACGATTGAAGCGCGCGGCCTTTTCTGGCGGACCAAATACCTGCTCGACTGATTTCATGCTCCCGACTCAATGGGATCGCGATCGGCTGATTGCCGAGTCAGCGATGAGCGCACGCGAGTTGATGCGCGAACTTGTACTCGTTTCCGCCGCGTTGTCGTTGCGCAATTCAAAGATTCAGGGCTTCACGATAGGCGATCGAGACGTGCGAGTCCGAATTCACGTCCACAAAGACGGTGAGGCATACATAGTTATCGGAGCCACTGGTTCACTAGATTCGACGTTCTTCGTCGCCTTGGTATCGACGATTCCTGGCGTAAATCCCGAGGATTGGATGCCAGAGCCAACTGGCTCGCTGCCAATCGACCTTGCACCCGGAGAAGTGGTGTGGTCGACGATGCTCCCTGTGGAGACGCAGCAACTGCTTCTCGACATCGACGTGAGCGCTTACTTGTAGTTCGGGCCGTTGGTCGGAGCGACCTCCGAGGGCTACCAGTCGCGCGGGCCGTCACTATTCCGCAGAGGCGGAGTCGATGGGCCAGCGGGGGCTAAAGAGGCCCGTCCCGGCTCAAACCCATGCCCAGCCATGCGCATCCGCCCGTACTCGCGATCAAGCGACTTGCGCATAAAGACCAGAATCAGACGCACCCACAGCGCGGTGACGAACGCGGAGAGAACGAACGCGAGCGCTACGAATCCGAGTGTGATCAATAGGCCAATGATGCCAGTGCCAACGAGCGCGCCGATGATGGGAGTTGAGGGGTCAGTGAAGTCCATTCGGCAAACGTATCGGCGCGGGTGCGGCCGGTAGAACCCCCGCTTCGGGGAACGGCGGTCGCCCCGAACGCGGGGCAGCGACATCCATCGCCCGATCGATACCCTCAGGTGCCCCGAAAAATGAGGAATCTCTATGTCGCATCCCGGCTTTGCTGTTGTTGACCTCGAAACCACCGGACTCTTCACCGGCCGCGGCGACCGCGTGCTCGAGATCGCTGTCGTGCACGTGAGTGGCGACGGCGAGATCACGGGGGAGTGGCAGACGCTCGTGAACCCGTCGCGCGACCTGGGGCCGCAGCGCATCCACGGCATTGCGGCAGCCGATATTCTTGGCGCCCCGAGCTTCGCCGACATCGCGCCCGCTCTCGTCGACCTGCTCGCAGGGCGAGTTCTTGTCGCTCACAATGCGAGTTTCGACGTGGGTTTTCTCACCGCAGAATTCGAGCGCCTCGGATACTGGTTCTCCGTGACACCCTTGTGCACGATGCGGCTCGCGCGTGAGTTCATCCCTGGTGCCGGGCGCTCACTCGCCGACTGCTGTGACGCGTACGGCATAACACTCGAGAACGCCCACCGTGCGTCGGTCGATGCGCGCGCAACGGCCGAGTTGTTGTCGGCGTATCTCGCGAGCGTTCCGATGTGGGATGGATGGCGCGAGCCCGGCCTCATTGCCGAACTCACGTCGCTCGCTCTCACTTCTGCCGCCTGGGTCGAACGCCGCAGCGCCGGCGAACGCGCCCCGAGCTTTCTCGAGCGCATCACCGTAAAGTTGCCCGACTTCACTGGTCCGGCAGAGCAGCTCGACTATTTGGCCCTGCTCGACCGCTGCCTACTCGATCGTCAGATCTCGGCGCACGAGGCGAACGAGCTCGTGTCGTTTGCGGAGTCGAAAGGCATTGGTCGCTCCACGTGCGAGGCGCTACACCTCGAGTACTTCGGCCAACTGACGACCGTCGCCTGGGCCGACGGTGTGTTAACCGACGACGAGCGCAGCGACCTGGAGATGGTCGGCACCGCGCTCAGTTTGCCGGCCGAGACGGTGGCTGCGGCATTGCTCTTCCGCGAGGTTGAGCTACTCGAAACTCCGGTTCCATCGTTCGCGCTGATCGCAGGCGACCTTATTGTGCTCACCGGCGAGATGCGCCGTGGGCGAGACGACTGGCACGGCGAGCTTGTGGCGCGCGGATTCGTTCCGTGGGCGGGCGTGACGAAGAAGGTGAAGCTCGTTGTGGCAGCCGACCCCGACTCACTCTCGGGCAAGGCGAAGAAAGCGCGCGACTACGGGATCCCGATTGTGGGGGAGTCGGGCCTGGTGGCGCTGCTGGCGTGAAGACTCTCTCGTGTCCACTTCAATCTTCCGCTCCGGACTCTGAGAGTGCATTGATTTCTAGTGCGTCGAGAGCAGCGAGATGTTTCGTCTTTGCCAGCGCGAAGGTACTGCCGTCCAGATCTCGCGTGCCATTACGTATGAGGACCTTGGTTGCCTCAGCGAGTAGCTCTGAATATGTCAGCGCTTGGCGGGTGGTCGACTTCGATTGACGTGCACCAGCGCGTTGCTCGGGCTTTGCCGGTGCGATGATGGCCGCGACGCGGCCATCATCATCGGCGACGTCGCCTTTGCCCAGAACTTGACATCGATCGTCGCCGTACTGGTGCCACAGTGCTGCGGTCCACGCACAGAGCGCGGCATCGAGAAGGTCTTCGCGATGTTTGTAGGGCACATCCGATAGAGGTGACCGCTGGGAAACCAGCATCTCTGTGTTCGGGTGAGACTCCAAAGCCAGCGCGGGCGTGGCGGTGGAGAGGAGCGCCGTACGACGAATCAGCTCGTCGCATTCGCTCGCGCGGAGTGAACGTTTGGCCGCGACATCCATAAGCGCGTTATTGAAGCGCTTGTAACGCGGACGTTCGACGTCATAGCCGAACTCGGGCGCTCCGACCAGCGTTGTGTACGGGTAGCACTCGAAAAATGTCACCTGCTCGACACTCGCGGGGGAGCCGCTTGTGTAGACGAATCCCTTTGCTTCAAGACGCTTGCGCAGTGTCACTCCGCCCTGCCAGGGGCGGGTACGGTTTGTCGCGTTAGCGGCAACCTTCCATCGCCCGTACCGCTGGGCGACCTCGCGCTCGCACTCACGCATACCGGACTCGTTGTTGACAACGAGGGGAGCGTCGATTGCAATGACGTCACCTTGCTGCGCGTTTTCGCTCAGCCACTCGGCGACGGCGTCGATTCCTCGCGCCCAGGCCGCTGCGATGATCTCGCCAGATGCGGTGAGGCACACCAGTCCAGTCTCTTTGGCAGCGCTCGTGGTCGAGCCCTCGCCCCATGCGAGATCTACCCCAAGGTATCGAGTCAACGCGCGATCTTGGATCGGACGTTCGCCCGCACATCTGCTGCGCGCTCGGGATCGAGATGCCATCTCGTGACGAACGGAGGGAGCACGCCGTACTTGCTGCGCAGATGCGCACGAATAGTACGGCCGGTGACTCCGAGCTCGAGCGCGAGCTCTTCGGGTGTCACGGTGCCATCGTCGTTGTTGGGCATGTCAGTCGCTCTCGTCGTCAGGTAGCAGCAGGCTATCGCTACGGCCAGACATTCGTGTCGAACGACGGCGTGGGCGAGCGTCTCCTTCGGCGAGGACTCGCCCCGAACGCGGGGCCGCGACATCCATCGCTTGGTCGATAAGTTGTGACAAATGGTCACGATGATCCCGCCCTACCCGCGCGAAGGCGCGTTGAGAGCCTTCAAATGCGAATTATTCCTCTCGTTCATTGTGCCAAACGAGCTACTCTTAGTAGTGGGGACTAAAGGACTCCGCGCGGTCTACTCTCGATCAGGTTCTGAGGCTTCCGCCGGAACCGTTACCGCTCATCAACGACGAGTGCTGCCGGCTGATCCGTTGTCCCTGGTGCGCACCCGAACCGCTCTCCGAACGGGACGAAGATTTTTCCCGCGCCGGCGCAAACGCGTGGTGGTAGATACATTTACGAAAGGCACCTTGTGACCAGACCGCGAAGTACGTTCGCTGCCATCGCAACGCTGGTAGCGACGTCCGTTTCACTCGGCGCTATTGCGCCGGCGGTGGCGGATCCTGCATCCAATGGGTTCTGGTATTTCGATGCGTACGGCGTCCAGGAGGCCCACGATGCCGGCCTGACCGGTGAGGGAATAACCATCGCGGTTTTCGACTCGCAAATCAATCTGGATGTCCCCACTCTTCGTGGAGCTGACATTGAGGTGCAGGACGCGGCCTGCTATGAGGAGGACGGCACGGTGATCCCGGCCGAATCGTCCAACATCAATGCCCAGCACGCGACGAACATTGTCTCGTACCTCGTCGGCACGGGTGCCGGATATGAGGGCCAGCACGGCGTCAAAGGAATAGTGCCGGACGCCAAGATCATTTTCACGAATGTCGGACGAAACTTGGGTGATGGAACCTCAATATGCTACGGCGCCAAGCCCGGTGAAACCAGTCTTGCGATGGCCGAAGGCTTTCACTCCGCGATAGATGCGGGCGTCGACATCATCTCGGCTTCTACTCTGCGTTCCGGTGACGCACCGCAGATCGTGGCAATTGCGGAGGCTCTCAACAAGAAAATCCCAATAATTGCCTCGGTCAGCAACGACTTGGTCGACCAAGAGTTCGGACTGTATCCAGGGACCGCCAACGGCGTTGTGGGGGTGCAGTCGATGGACGCGGAGTTGAACCTGCAGGGTGACACCGCTGACTCGAGCTTCGATGATCGAATCGACCCCGACACTGATGTTGTGGGCGCCGGCGTCGGGATCGTCTGGCAGGGCGACGGCACCTGGGAGAAGCAGAAATATGCGCAAGGTACCTCCCTCGCGACGCCCATCGTCGCGGGCCTCCTTGCCCTTGTAGCCCAAAAGTACCCAGCTGCTACTGGTAACCAGCTGGTGCAGACGCTCATCAACAACACGGGTAAGGATGATCATCCTCTCGAATACGACACCGAGCAGCGGTATGGCTATGGGGTTGCCTCACTGCAGCACATGCTCCGGGTCGATCCGACGAAGTATGACGACGTCAATCCGCTCATCTTCAGTGGGAACGACCAGACTCCGACCTCGGCGCAGATCGAGAATCCGCCGACTCTCGCGGAGTACATGGGTGTCGCCGAGGAACTGACCGCCGATGACGACCTTCCGGCGGCCGATGGTGCTGCGCCTCCGATCATCCCGATCGTTGTCGGAGTTGTTGGGCTTCTTGTTTTAGCTGGGGTAGTAACACTCATCATCATTGTTGCGCGCCGACGCAGGCGCGCGTAAATAGAGGAGCTTGGCGGTGCAGTGCATGGATGATCCTCGTCCTCTCCCCAACATCGGAGCGCCGGCTACCCGAGCGCTTGCCGAGGCGGGGGTGCGAAATCTCGAAGACGTGAAACACGCCGGTCTCGATCACCTTGCGACTCTCCACGGTGTCGGACCCAAAGCCATCCAGCTCTTGAAGGCCGAACTCGCAAAGTAGACCACAAGCTCCGACTAGCTGGGTGCCGCGGAGTAGTTGCTCAGGGCCGTCGCGATTCCTCGGTTATGTTTCTTCGGCTCCCCAGTTCGCGAGCGCGACGATGATCGGGCGCAGCGACAGCCCGCGCTCGGTAAGCGCGTAGGCCCTGGTGTTGTGCCGAAGTGGCAGCCGGTGCAGGACTCCGGCCGCCTCGAGCTCGCGTAAGCGGGTGGCGAGCATGTTCGTGCCCATTCCGAGGTCGCGTTGCAGGTCGCCGTATCGCTGCGGCCCGTCGAGCAGCCGCTCCACGATGAGCAGGGCCCAGCGTGCGCCGACGATGTCGAGGGCTACGGCGAGGTCGCTCACGTGACCGGATCAGTGTCCGGCTTCATCCAGAACGGCGAGTAGTGGTAGCCGTCGGGGTCATCGAACTGGCGCTGGTACATGAAGGGGTAGTCGTCGGTGTCGCCGATCCGACCGCCGGCGGCGCCGGCGCGCTCGACGAGCTCGTCGACCGCCTCACGGCTGCCGAGGTCGAACGAGACCGTGACTTTCGAGGGCGTGTCGGGCCCCCCGATCAACTCCTCGGTGGCGCCGACGCTCGCATACATCTCGCGGTTCCCCAGCATCAGGTACTGGTCGGTCGCGATCGCGAAGCAGGACACGTTGTGATCTGACATCTTTGCGTTGAGAGTCCAGCCGAGGGCGGTGTAGAAGGCGGTCGCGCGTTCGACGCTGTCGACCGGGCACGTAATAAAGAGGCTCATGCAGGCAACACTTCCAAAACGAAAGTGCGCTGTCAAGACCTGGCTGAGAGCTGCGCAGGTTGTTGTTACTGCCCGGCTGACGTTGTCGGGGCCAGGGACTGCTAGGTTATGGCCGGTCCTTCTTATTCCAGCGCTGGATCTCGCCTCTGCGTTTGGAGTCCTAATGGTCCGAATAATCGCCGTACTCATGGCCGCTTTCGCCCTCATCATCGCGCCGATCGCCGTAGCCCCGGCGTCCGCGGCGGGAGCCGTGGTGACCGCGTCGACATCCGCGAATTCGGAGGCTCTCGGGCGCAGCTTCTTTCAGATAAGTTGGTCCGGCCCGAGCGATGCCTTCGGCTTCACTGTCGACACGTCAAGCGGCACAGCGATCGAGGGCACAGACTTCACCGGTGTGCACAATACATATTCTTACGCTGCATCGGCCTTTGCGGGCAACGCGGCTGGGTTCAACATCCCGATAGCGGACGATGCCCTCATAGAGGGCCCAGAGACCTTCACGATTACGCTGAGCAACATCACTAGAGGTGCGACCTTCTCGCAGACGGTCCTCGTCGTCACCATTGCCGACAACGACCCCAGCTTCGCAATCGGCGACGCGTCTGTCACCGAGGGCAACGCGGGAACTTCGCTGGCCACCTTCATCGTTACGCAGAACACGGCGAGTACCTCGACCACAAGCGTGAACTATGCGACCGCCAACGGTACAGCCTCCGCTGGCACTGACTATATTGCGACGAGCGGCACGCTGACCTTTGCGCCGGGCGACGTAACGAAGTCGGTCGTGGTGACCGTCTCCGGCGACCTCCAGAACGAACTCGATGAAAAATTTGAAGTCAACCTCAGCGCGCCTGTCAACGCTATCGTCGGCGACGGGGAGGGTATCGGGACGATAGTCGATGACGATATCCCGGGGGTAAGCGTCAGCGATGCCAGTGTGGGCGAAGCTGCTTCGACCGCGACCTTCACGGTCACGTTGTCGATCCCTGCGGTCGAAACGGTCACGGTGGGTTATGCGACCGCTGACGGTACGGCCACCGCCGGTTTGGACTATGTTGCGGCGAGCGGCACGCTGACGTTCGCGCCCGGCGAGGTGACGAATTCGGTCGTGGTGGCTGTTTCGGACGACCTTCAGGACGAATCGGATGAGCAATTCGCGCTCACCCTCAGCGATCCTGTCAACGCGGTCGTCGGCGACGGCGAAGGCATTGGGACGATAGTCGACGACGACATTCCGGCACTGAGCGTCAGCGACGCCAGCGTGAGTGAAGACGCTCCGAACGCGACCTTCACGGTCACGTTGTCGATGGCTGCGGTCGAGACGGTCAGCGTGAACTACGCGACTGCCGACGGTACGGCCACCGCTGGTGCTGACTACGTTGCAACCAGCGGCACGCTCACGTTTGCGCCGGGCGATCTGACGAAGTCGGTTGTGGTGACCGTTTCCGGCGACCTCCAGGACGAACCTGAAGAGCAGTTCGCAGTCAACCTCACTGACCCCGCCAACGCGAGCATCGGCGCCGGGCAAGGTATCGGGACGATAGTCGATGACGACATCCCGGGCGTAAGCGTCAGTGACCTGAGCGTGAGCGAAGACGCTTCGACCGCGACATTCACGGTCTCGTTGCCGAGCCCCGCGGTCGAGACGATGACCGTGGACTACGCGACCATCGACGGCACGGCCACCGCCGGCTCCGACTACGTTTCAACGAGCGGCACCCTGACGTTCGCCCCAGGCGACTCAATCCAATCGGTTACCGTCCCGCTGACAGGCGACACGATCGATGAGGCCGACGAAACTTTCGTGCTGGAGCTGACGTCGCCGGCCGGAGCCGTCATCGCCGATGGACAGGGCATAGCCACCCTCACCGACGACGACACGCTCCCGCTGCTCGCAATCTCTCCATCGATCACAGCGCCGACTGAAGGGGCCGCCGGAGCCGCGACTACGGTCACACTGACCATCAGCCGAGCCGTCGCGAGCGGTCGCGACATTTCCGTCGCGGTGGCAGGGGTGAACGGCACGGCCACAAACGGCGCGGATTTCGATGCCTCTCCTGCGACCGTCAGCATCCCTGCAGGACCGGGTCCGGCGTCGGTGACGTACACCGTGGACATCCTGGGCGATGACCTCGTCGAAGGTGCCGAAGAATTCACGGTGGAGATGAGCAACCCGGTCAACGGAGCACTGGACGCGGCAGCAGTAAGCATCACGATCACCGATGACGACGAACCGGCAACGGTCGACGACGATGAACCAGCAGGGGTCGTCCTCGCCGCCACCGGGCTGGAGCTGCTGCCCCTGGTCGCGCTCGGCGGCATGCTGGTGCTCGGCGGGCTCGTCATGTTGACGATCGCCGCCCGCCGTCGCCACCGCGAGCGAATTCTCGTCGAGTAGGGGCGGATGCCGTAGCAGCCCGTCCGCCCCTCTCTCCTGCGTGCCGGACGACTATCCCCAGGGTGCAATGACGTCGATGATCCAGGTGACGCCGAAACGGTCGGTGAGCTTGCCGTACAGCGGCGAGAACACGGAGGGGCCGAAGGGAACATGGATTGTCACGCCCTCTGAAGTAGCCAGGGCGTTGCCGAGTTTCTCGATCTCCTCAGTCTCTGTGCTGCGAAGCGAGACGTAGAACGCGTTCTCGCCGGCGGCGTAAGGCAGCGAGTCCTGAACGTCGTAGGCCATGATGTGGAACCCGCTGGGAGCCTGAACCTGACCCCACACGATCTGGTCAGACTGCGCTGCGCTCTGGCCCGACTCGAAGTCGCCGTATGGGGCGAGGATGATGTCGCCGCCGAAGACGGAGTGGTAGAACTCCAGGGCCTCCTTGGCGTTTCCGCGGAAGTTGATGTGCAGGGTGCTGATGACGCTCATGGTGTCTCCTGGGGTGTGGAAATGCTTCGACATTTTCGAAGTGATTTCATCCAAACCTGTATACCGGTCAAAATGTGTCCTGAATGCGCGCAACAATGACTTATGCCTGCCGGACCCGCCGCGATGACCTCCCAGCGCCTTTTGGCGCTCCTCTCCCTGCTTCAGTCGAATCGCGAGTGGCCGGCTCCGTCGTTGGCTTTCCGTTTGAGCATCAGCGAGCGCACCATCCGCCGAGACATCGACCGGTTGCGCGAGCTGGGATACACGATAGAAACCACCCGGGGTCCGGAGGGCGGCTACCGGCTCGGGGCGGGGGAGCAGCTGCCGCCCTTGCTCTTCGACGACGAGCAGGCTCTCGCCGTGGCCATCGCGCTGCGAACGGTGGCCGTGACGGGTGCGGGCATCGAAGAATCGGCCGCGCAAGCTCTCCAGACCGTCAGTCGACTCATGCCCGCGCGGCTCGCGCAGCGGATCACCCGGTTGGAGGTCGGAGCGCTGGCACCCGGATCGCAGGCGACACGGGTAACGGTGGATCCGGAGCTGCTTCTGCGAATCGGCGAGGCCATTCAGAAGCAGGAGGAGCTCCGATTCGACTACGCCGATTCGACACGAAATCCGTCCGCAACGAGTGAATCGCCGCGACGAACCGAACCACATCACCTGCTTGTCAGTGACGGGCGTTGGTACATCATCGGCTGGTCGGCGACGGCGGACGACTGGCGAATATTTCGGGCCGACCGAATTTCGCTCCGCACGCACAACGGGCGGCGATTCGATCGCCGCGATATTCCCGGCGGAGACGCGGCAGAATTCCTTGCCGCGCCCTTCAAAGGTTCCTCCCAGAAGAACCAGTGGCCCTGCGTGGGGAAGGTCATCGTCGCGCTCCCGGCCGCCACTCTTGCACCATTCGCGGGTGATGGAACGCTGGAGGACCTCGGCGACGGTCGCTGCAGCTACGAAGTCGGCTCCTGGTCCTGGGTGTCGCTCGCAGCGCTCTTCGGGCGGTTTGCGGCAGAGGTCGAAGTGGTCGGCCCGGCGCAACTCCGGGATGCCTTCGCTGAACTCGCGGGGATGTATTCGCGGGCGGCGACGGGCTCGAGAGGGAGGGACCAGACTTAGGCTGCGCCGCCGTTCACGTACAGGACCTGCCCGTTGACCCAGCGTCCGGGACCGGCGAGGAATGCCGTGACCTCGGCGATGTCCTGGGGGGTGCCGAGTCGTTCCATCGGGTTGAGCGACGCGATTTGCTCGATGACCTGCTGCGGCTTGCCCTCGAAGAACAGTGGCGTCGCGGTGGGGCCGGGGGCGACGGCGTTCACGGTGATGTTCTTGCCGCGAAGCTCGCGAGCCAAAATCAGGGTCAGTGATTCGACCGCACCCTTCGACGCGGCGTAGGCACCGTAGGTGGGCATCTGAAGACGAGTGATCGAAGTCGAGAAGTTGATGATCGCGCCGCCCTCGCGTACCTGTCGGGCAGCCAGCTGGTCGATGACGAACGTGCCGCGCACGTTGACGCGCTGGATGCGGTCGAAAGTGTCGAGGTCCATCTCGGCTATCGGGGCGAGAGGCATGATTCCCGCGGTGTGGACGACAACATCCACACCTCCGAAGCGGTCCGTGGCCGCGGCGAAGAGGTCGGCCATGGCGTGCTCATCGGCGACATCGCCACCAACGGCGATTGCCTCGCCTCCGGCTGCTGCGATGGCGGTGACAGCTTTTTCTGCTTGTGCGGCGTTGCCGCTGTAGTGGGCGACGATCGCCATCCCGTCAGCGGCGAGACGTTCGGCTACCGCGCGGCCGATTCCTCCGGAGGCGCCGGTGATGATGGCTACACGGGGTGTGGTGGCGGCGGTTTCAGACACGATGTACTCCTGGGGTTTATGTGGACTGCTTGTTCACATAACGATACGCGTATATGGTCAACTTGTCCACTAAACTTGGGCGCGGTGATTGTGGTGGACCTAGTGGGCGTCGGGAGTGGGGCAGTGATGGCAACGAGTGGCGATACAGAGCCAAAGCAACGTCGAGGCAGACGACCGGCGGCGGAAGTGCGTGGCGAGGTTCTGGTTGCGGCAGCGACCCTCATGTACGCGGACGGGCTGCGTGCCGTGACGTTCGATCGAGTGGCCGGCAAATCCGGAGCCAGCAAGACGACGATCTACAAGTGGTGGCCCTCGCCTGGGGCTCTCGCCGCCGAGGCCTACTTCGTGACCAATGAATCAGAACTCGAATTTCCCGACTCGGGCGACCTCGCCGACGACATCCGGACGCAGCTCCGCGCCTTCGTTCACCTCCTGACCCAGAGCGCCAGTGGCAGGATCATCGCTGAACTGATCGGCAGGGCGCAGACCGATCCCGATCTCTCTGCGGCGGTTTCCGAGCACTACACAATGCCCCGCCGCACACTCGCCATCAACTACTTCACGCAAGCTCTCGAGCGCGGGCAGCTCCGCGACGATGTCGATCTCGAGCTTCTTATCGACCAGCTGTGGGGAGCCTGCTACAACCGGCTGCTTATCCCGGATGCACCGCTTGACGAAGGTTTTGCGGACGCGCTGGTGAAGAACACGATCGTCGGGGCTGCCTCCACGACGTACCGGTCCGCTCTCGATCGACGTCGAGCCTGAATCCGGTTCGCTCGGCCGCCAACGCAGGGTTTTTGGTTCTAGCCGACGGTTAGCGGAAGCCGCAGTTCCATAGTGGTACCGGTGCCGAGTGTGCTTTCCGCCGTGAGCGAGCCATTGTGGGCGTCGACGATGAGTTTGGCGGTCGACAACCCGAGCCCGGCCCCGGCAACAACCCCACGACGCGACTCAGCGCTGCGGAAGAAACGCTCGAAGATGTGAGCCTGGTCGGCATCCGTCATTCCAATTCCGGTATCCCGGATCCGTACGATCACCTCGTCGCTGGCCTGCTCGACCGTGAGCGACACCTCGCCGCCCGGCTTGTTGAACTTCAGAGCGTTGGAGAGAACCTTGTCGAGCACGTCGCTGATCCGCTCGGCGTCGACCTCCGCGAGCACCGCCTGGAGTGTGGGCGTCACGATCTGCACGCCGGCGATCGCTGCTGCCGGGCGGATGGCGTTGAGGGAGTTCGTCGCGAGATCGGCGATGTTGAACGGTCGCCTCTCGAGCAGCGACTGGTTCTCAGCGGTGAGCAGCAGGTCGGTGATGAGTTTGAGCAGGCGGCCGGTATTGCGCTGGATCACCGCGAACTCGCGAGCTATGCCGTTCTCGGTGAGATCGATGGAGTCTTCGATGACCTCGAGGTACCCGATGATTGAGGTCAGCGGCGTACGCAGTTCGTGGCTGACCGTCTCGAGAAATTCGTCTCGCTGCCGGATCGCGTTAGCCAGCGGAGTCACGTCGTGGGTCGCGACGACGGTTCCGAGTAGATCGCCCGATGCCCTGCGCACGAACTGTGACGTAGCCATCATCGCGCGCTGGTCGTCGCCCTCTCCGACGAAATAGGCGCGCCTTGTAACCAGTTCGCCGCGAGTAGCTCGAGCAAGAATCTGGTCGATCACCGGAATCGGCGTAACCCTGTCGTCCCCGAAAACCAGCGGGGCGCCGTCGAACTTGCCAGAAGCAATGAGCGCTCGCGCCGTGTCATTGGTCAGCAGCACGACCCCACGCGGGTCGTAGAACGTGATTCCGGCGTCCACCGTATCGACGACCGCAAGGGCAGCGGATGCCGCATCAAGTCCATTCGCCACGGCAACCCGCAGCGCCTCTTCTCCGTCGTCGCCTCGCTGCTCGGAAATGCGAAGCGCTGCTACTCCGACGAGTCCTTCGGCGACGGAGGCGCGCAGTGCTTCTGCGCCGACGACTCCTTCGGCGACCGAGACCCGAAGGGCTTCGTCGCCGACAAGTCCCTTCGCAACAGAAACCCGCAGTGCTTCGTCGCCGACGAGACCTTCGGCCACCGAGACTCGTAGCGCTTCTGCGCCGACAAGTCCCTTAGCGACGGATACTCGGAGTGCTTCGTCACCGACGAGGCCCTCCGCGACCGAGACCCGCAACGCCTCGTCGCCGACGACACCGCTCGCCACCGAGGCGCGCAACGCTTCGTCGCCGACGAGTCCGCTCGCAACCGAGACTCGGAGGTTCTCGTAGGCATTCCGCAGCTCAGAGCGCTGGACGTTCCCATATCGAGCAGCAGTGCTGACGGCGATCGCGACGACGGCGATGCTCGCGGCCGGCAGGAACGAGCTGCCCCACTCGCCGGGTGTCGACGGCCAGTTGCCCGTGCGGGCGTAGGGGTAGATGCCGACGAAAATATCGCCGATGATAGAGACGACTATTGTGCCGCGGCCGAACCGATAGGAGAGCCACAGGACCGGGATGACGGCAATGATTCCAATGCCCCGCTGGTACGTGAACAGGGCCTCGTTGAGGGCCCCGATGAGCGCGAGGTCGGCGACCGCGATCAGGATCGCCCAGTTGTTTCCCACCCTCCGCCACGGAATGGCAATGGCGATGATGGTCGTCGCTATCAGCGCTCCGCCGATCCGGAAGACGCTGACGAGCGTGTCTGCGCCGGCGTCGCCGAGTGTCGCGAGGATCGCGATGACGACGACGTTGCCGATGAGCACGAGTTGCATGATCGCGAGCAGTCGTTGGCCCTCGTGCCCGAAGCGGGATCTCGGAGCCTTATGCGGCAATGCCATGGTCGCTCCCTGAACGGTCACAATCAGTGCATGGATCACTGCCTTGTAGCCACAGGCTACTGCGATTACGTGAGTTATCCATCATTCCGAATTCGACAGGCCGAACCATCCGGAACTCCGCCCGCGAATCGTCGTTCGTTTGGCTAATCGCCGTGGGCTGTTCACCGACGGGGGATCGCGACCCGTTGACGACCAGATGACCGCTGGTCAGACTCGAGTCATATCCAACGAAGGAACGACGAACATGCCCGACGCGCCGACAGTCAAGGCTCGCAGCGCGAAGAAGCGCGTGTGGCTCGGGATCTCCGGGCTAGTCGTGGCAGTCGGCGTCGTCGGTTCGGCCCTCGTGTTCGGCTGGATGATCGACGAAACGCACTTCGACCGGCCGGATGACGGATTCGATCGACTGGGCGCACAGGTTGAGAAGACGCCCGGTGTGAGCGTGAACTGGAAAGAGCGCTGGGTCGAAGCGCCGACATTCTCGAGTCCACAGTCGTGGATTGGGCTCTCGGTCGACGAAACACATCTCTCCGATGTGCTGCAAGCCGCGTGTGGCAGTGAGTACGCGGATGCGGTCGCCTGGTCGATCGACGTGCATACCGACGGCGGAAACGTCGTGTCCCTCTACAGCAGCGCGGTGCCTATCGAGCGAGCGGAGGAGGCCCGCTGTCCGGATTTCGGGTTCGATGCACCTGCGCTCGTTGGCGAGCTGGGTCGGTCAATGCCGGGCCTGAAAATCCAGGCATCCATCTGGGACAACGGCCACCTCGCGCTCGTCGCGCTCGAAGAAGAACCGGGCGCGCTGTCGGCGCTGCTTCCGCTCGTCGACGGCGCCGAGGGAGTGCGCGACGCGGCGGGACTCGATTCACACCAGTCGGTAGAGATCGACGCTGCGGGGCTCAGCCTGGTTATTGCACCGGGGGAGCGTGAGCGGTATCTCGTCCTGCTGTCCGCGCTCGCTGGCGACCACGGGGTCACCAGCTTCTGGGCTGACCGCGAGGGCGACTCGAGCGACGGTGTGGAAAAACTGCAGATCGCGGCGCCGGAAACCGAGCACACCGCGATCGCGGATGCGATCCTTGGCTCCGGGTTGCGCATCGCGCAGGTACCCGTGCGTTTCATCGAGCCGGCCCGATAGCCCACAACAGGGCGGGCCCCGACACGCTCGATGCGCCGGGGCCCGCTCTCTTTGATGATCGGGACTAGCTCGCGGCGAGCTCTTCGATGTCGTCGACACCGGCGGCAGCAGCCTCGCGGCGACGCTGGCGCAGTGACGGCGCAACGAGGGCGGCGATGATCGCGAGAGCGCCAACGCCCGCGGATGCCCAGAAACCGATGGTGAAAGCGTCGTCGGTCGGTGCACCCTGCGGCGTGACGTTCGACGAAATCAGGGCCGCGATGACGGCGGTACCGATGCTGCTGCCGATGGTGCGCAGTACGGTATTGGCGCTGATCGCCTCGCCGGTCTGTGCCGCGGGCACGCTCTCGACGATGGCGTTCGAGGTCGCGGCGAGGGCCATTCCGATGCCGATTCCGGTGAGGACACCGGAGACCAGGACCTGCCAGGTTTCAGCGTGCCCGATAGCCGGAATGATGAACGCGACGGCGACGGAGACACCACCGACGATCATCGGGATCTTCGGTCCGATGCGACGGATGACTGCTCCGGCGACGACCCCGGAAATGACCATGGCGACAACGGTCGGGAGAAGGTACAGGCCTGCTTCGCTCACGGTCTTGCCGAAGCCGTAGCCGAGGACGGTGGGCAGCTGCAGCAGGGTCGGGATGAGGATGAAGGTACCGAACATCGCAAACCCGAACGCGAGGGCGACAACGTGCGCGGTCCAGACGCCGCGGTGACGGAAGAGGCGCACGTCGATCAGTGGCTCGGCCACCCTCAGTTCGACCAGCACGAATGCCACGAGCGCGATAGCTCCCAGTGCAAGAAGGCCGATGGTCTTCGCGTCGTCCCAGCCCCAGTTCTGGCCCTCGCTGATGGCGAGCAGCAGCGAGACGAGACCGATGGACAGGATGCCGGTGCCGAGAAGGTCGAGGCGGCCGGGCTTGCGCACGGGCGACTCCTTCATGCCGAAGATCGCGCCGAGGAGGGCAACCGCGATGAGAACGGCGGGCAGCCAGAACAGCCAGTGCCAGGAGAGCGCTTCGACGATGGGGCCCGCGGCGACGATACCGACGCCGGCACCGATGCCGAAGATCGCCGAGAGCAGGCCGATCGTCACGCTGACGCGCTCCTTGGGGAGCTCGTCACGCACGATTCCGATCGAGAGCGGCATCACGGCTCCGGCGGCTCCCTGGAGAATGCGTCCGATAACGAGCACGCCGAGTGACGGCGCGAGAGCGGCGACGACGGTGCCGAGGAGCAGCAGCGAGAGCACCACGATGAGAACCTTGCGCTTGCCGACCATGTCGCCGAGTCGGCCGAGGATCGGGGTCAGCACCGCAGCGGAGAGCAAGTACGCGGTGAGAACCCAGCTCGCGTCACTCGTCGAAACGCCGAGGTCCTGGCCGATTGTGCCGAGCGCGGGGGCGACGAGCGACTGCAGTACGGCGAACGACAGGCCACCGAGAGACAGGTAGAGGATGATGGCGGATCCGCCCTTACGCGGTGCCGCCGTGGAACCGATTGAGGTGGACACAGATCCCGTTGCAGGATTCTGGATGGTGGCGGACAAAGCTCTCCTCGAGATATAAGAAATAGTGAAGTAAACAGATGATGACTTACTGATTCTAACCAGCATCCGCTGGTTGTCAACGAGCGTTTACTAGTAACTCGCCGCTAGCTACACTGAAGGCGGGAAGTGAGACATGAGCAACAGGACACCGGGGTCACCAGATACTCTCGCGAGCTCGACCGACGACGCGGACAGCGACCTCGTTCGCTCCGGACGGGATGCCGCGGCAACCAGGCGCGCGCTGGTGCGTGCCGCTCGTCGACGTTTCGCGACCGATGGCTATCGCGCCACCACGGTTCGGGACATCGCCTCGGATGCGGGCGTCAATGTCGCGCTGATCAACCGGTATTTTTCGTCGAAGGAGGGGCTCTTCGAAGCGTGCATGCTCCGCACCTCCGACGAACTGGATACCGAAGCGCCTACCCGCTCAGCTAAGCTCTCGGACGTGATCGAGCGGCTAATTGGGCACGTGGTGAACTCACCTAACGGCGACGATCCGCTCCAGTTGCTGCTGCTCCTTCGGTCCTCGGGGGATGAGAACGCCGATCGAATCCGCCGCAAGACTCTCGAACACTTCACACAGAAGCTCGCGGCGCGTGCGGGCTGGAGTGCGGACGATCCCGCTACCGAGCCAATCCTCTTGCGGGCACAGATCGCGATCGCGACGATGCTCGGCGTCGTCATGCTCCGCACCTCCGCTGCCGTCGCTCCGATGTCCTCCGCCGACGCCGCCGACCTCACCGAACCGCTCGGCCAGATCTTCGAAGTACTGTTGGCGCCCGGCCAACGGGCGTGATTAGGATCGCTGCATGGACAGCACCCCGGTGAGTGACGGCACCTCCGACGAATCGGAGACGAGCGCTGCCGCACGCCCAGGCGCGGAGTTCGAACTACGCGAATCCATGACGGGCAGGGCAAGTCCCGCGAAGGCCGCGGTCGGCGACAAGCCGGTCTTCGCGTACATCGACAGCCTGCAGCAACCGCAGCGGGACATCGCCGAGGCGCTGGACGCACTAGCCGCCCGGACGCTCCCCACCCTGCAGCGCTCCGTGAAGTGGGGAATGGCGTATTACGGCGTGGGCGACGGGTGGTGCTTCAGCAGTGGCGCCTTCGCTAGCCACGTCAAGCTGATGTTCATCAACGGGGTGACGCTCACCCCGGTTCCGCCGGTCACGCCGGTCGGCATGGGCAAAGCGACCCGGGGCGTTGAGCTCGCGTCGGTGGCTGACATCGACGAAGGGCGGATCGCAGACTGGATGCGGCAGGTCACGTCGGTACCGGGGCTCGGCGGCAGGAAGCGCTAGCTGGTCCGGGGGCGATCCGAGCTCGTTGTAGCCTCGAGATTCGCCCTTCGAAAGGACCAACGTGACCTCGACCCGCGCCCGCGTTTACACGGCCGGCCCCGCCGTATTCTTCCCCGACCTCGCCGAACGGATTGCAGCATCGCACCGGAACGCTGGCGAACACGGCCTCGAGGCAATTGTTCCCGGTGACGTGCTCGACCGGCCGGCTGACTTTCCCCCGAACCCGACGCTGCACGACATCTACCGGCTGAACGTTGAGCGCCTGCACCGCTGCGATGCGGTCGTGGCCGACCTCACACCGTTCCGCGGCCCGAGCGCTGACCCCGGGACGGTGTGGGAGATCGGATTTGCCGTCGCGCTCGGCAAACCCGTGTTCGGGTACACCGCCGACGCCCGCGAATATCGCGAGAAGGTCACCCCCGACGGGCTGCGGGTCGAAGATCACGGAGTCGTCGACAACCTGATGATCGCCGCATCCGTCGATTCAGTCGCCTCCAGCCAGAGCCTGGCGATGGCGGCCGTAGCCGAGTGGTGGCTCGCGAGAGAGTAACAGCCGGCTTTGCTCGGCGCGCTTCAGCCGGCTGCTCTACGGCGCCGGGACGATCTCGCCGATCGCCTGGTCGAGGATCTCGAGCCCGAGATCGATCTCGAGGTCGGCGCTCGTCAGCGCGGGAGCGATGCGGAAGGTTCCGCCGATGCCCGGCAACTGCACGATGTTCATGTGCAGGCCGAGCTCGAAACACCGGCGGGTGATCGCAGAACCCAGCGCGTCCGCATCCGCGAACCCGGTGTCGCCGCCGAGCCTGTCGGGCGCGAGTTCGAGGCCCTGCAGCAATCCGCGTCCGCGGACGTCGCCGACGATCGGATGCCGCTGCTGGATGTCGAGGAGCCCGGTTCGGAGCCGCTGGCCAAGTCGGGATGCCTGCGAGACGAGAGCGTCGCGCTCGAGAACATCGAGCACCGTGCAGCCGACGGCTGCGACGAGCGGATCGGAGACGTGGGTGGTGAAGAAGAGGAATCCGCGATCGGATGCCGCCTGCTCGATCGCGGACGTTGTAACGACCGCGGCGAGCGGAAGGCCAGCCCCGAGGGTCTTCGACAGGGTGATGATGTCGGGAACCACGCCGTCGCGCTCGAAAGCGTACAGGTCGCCGGTTCGGCCGAGTCCCGTCTGCGCCTCGTCGAGGATGAGCAGCATTCCGCGCTCGTCGCACTTGTATTTCAGGGCGGCGAGGTAGCCGAGCGGCAGCTCGATCACGCCGCCCGAACTGAGGATGGGCTCGACGATGCACGCCGCAAGCGCGCCGGTCGACTGGGCATCGATGAGCGAGAAGCCCAGGTCCAGCTGCCGCCGCCAGTCGAGGTTGCCGTCCTGGTCGACGATGTCGGGCCGGTACTCGAACGGAACCGGGAGGGCGAAGTTTCCGGGCGCTGCCGGCCCGTAGCCGCGGCGGCCGGCGCTGTAGGTCGCCCCGACCGCGGCCTGGGTCATGCCGTGCCAGGAGCGCGCGAACGAGACGATCTCGTGTCCGCCGGTGACGAGCTTTGCCAGCCGGATCGCTGCCTCGTTTGCCTCGGCGCCGGTTGACAGCAGCAGCACCTTCTCGAGCGGATCCGGCATGGATTCGGCAAGGCGGCGGGAGAGCTCGACGACCGGGCGGGAGAGCATTCCGCTGTACAGGTGGTCGAGCTTCGCGACCTGGCGCTGCACGGTTGCAACGATCTCCGGATGCGAGTGGCCGAGAATCGCGCTCATTTGCCCCGACGTGAAGTCGAGAATCTTACGACCGGATTCCGTGTAGACGAAGCTACCCTCGGCCCGGTCGATGATCTCGGGCACAAACGCGCTGCCGTAGCGAAGAACGTGCTTGTCGACGTCGGTCCAGAAAGCATCCGCGCCAGGCGAGGAGAGCAGGGTGTCGGGCGCGCCCATCAGATCAGTCATGCCTGCACGATACCGAGCGCCGATCGTGCAGAAAAAGAGCCAGCGCTCGAACTGTTTGTTCGGCTTAGCCGAACAGTAGACTTGGAGCTATGGCACTCAACCCCTGGCGACTTCGGCTGCTCGAGGTATTCGAGCGGGTTGGCACGGTCCGCGGGGTCGCGACCGAGTTGCTGCTGAGCCCGTCGACGGTCTCGCAGCAGTTTGCGGTGCTCGAGGCGGAGACCGGAGTCCAGCTGTTTGAACGGGCCGGACGAGGCCTGCGCCTGACGCCCATCGGACGGACGCTCGTCGAGCGGGCGCGCGACGTGCGCGACCATCTCGACTCCATCGAAGCCGAACTCGCCGACGCGTCGAGCGGCGTAGCCGGTGTCCTGCGAATCGGCGGGTTCGCCAGCTCGGTCGAACCGATCCTGATCGAAACGGTGCGCGAACTTCGGCTCACGCATCCGCGGCTCTCCGTCGAGCTGCAGGAAATCGAACCGCGCGAGAGCACGGCGGCGCTCCATCGGGGCATTTGCGACGTTGTCGTCACCGTCGACGAGCTCGATGGGTCACTACTCGCGCCAACGGTGACGGTCGTCCCGCTCGCGACAGACCCGCTCATGGTGCTCGTGCCGCGCAACCACCGGGTCGCCGGACTCGACGTCATCCCGCTCGCGGAACTTGCGGAGGAGCGCTGGGCTCTCGACCTGCCGGGAACCTACCTCGGCGAACTTGTCCCCCGGCAGTGCCGACTCGAGGGGTTCGAGCCGATCGTCGCCGGCCGATTCTCGAGTTATGCGATCCTGCTCAGCCATGTGGCGGCTGGCCTGTCGGTCGCGGTGCTTCCCGAACTCGCCGCGCCGCTCCGGCCAGGACTCGTGCGCCGACCGACCGTCGGACTCGCGGACCGTCGGATCGTAGCGGTCGCTCGACGAGCCAACCGGGCAAGGCCAGCGGTCATTGCCGCGATGGATGCGCTCCGTCGGGTTGCCGCGCGCGAGCCTGCGCCGCTCCGCTGACGAAGTGCCCCCTTGTTCTGGGGGCACGGAAAGTGACGGATCGTGCTGGTTTGTTAAATCGCCGAAACATCTTCACACTAGGTTGTCGTCATGGGGACAACTATTCGCCGCGCGGTCTCGTCAGATGCATCGATTCTTGGGGCGCTTCACGCGTCGTCGTGGGGTGAGCTGTACTCATCCACCCTGTCGAAGGATGTGATCGCCGAGCTCGACGCCGCGACCATGACAATGCTGTGGGAGAAGTTCGTCAAGCGTGGAGAAGCCTACAAGCAGTGGGTGGCCGAAGTCGACGGTGTTGTCGTCGGCTTCGTCGGCATCGGTCCGGGCCGTGAACCGGGCGACGAGATCTTCACCGAGCTGTACTTCTTTTACGTCACCCCGAGCGCTCGTCGCCAGGGTGTCGGCACCGCGCTGCTCGAAGTAGCGGATGCCGACTACATGTGGGTCTGGGAAGGCCTGAAGAAGACCCGCAAGTACTACGACAAGCACGACTACAAGCCCGAGCGCGTGCGCGCGACCCGCGGCATGGGTACCAAGAGCCGTGCGAGCAAGATGTTCGGCGCGTACCACACCGAATTCCGCCTCTCCCGTCCCGTTGCGGACGTGCCTGCCGAGGCTCTCGACGCGACCGCCGAGGCAAGCGAGCTGGCCGGCTAGAGCCGCCGACTACCGACCCGCAGCACAAGGGGTTCTGTTTCGTCGCGCCCGGCGCGAAGATTCAGGGAGTCCGCCCCGAGCGTGGGACGGCCCGGACGATCGGATGCGGACATGCCCCTCGAGGACTACGGAGTGCTTCTCGGCACGATGGCCGGGTACCACCGGGACGCGCCCAACAACTTCGGCAAGTTCTTTCACGGGCACATCGACGTGCAGACTCCGGGCGGGTTGTACAACACGGCGATCGACGTCGATTCGGAGCGCCCGGGAGTGCAGGTGCAGTGGAAAGTGCTGCAACTGCGTTCGAGCGAGTGGCAGTCGATCTTCAGCCTCAGTGACGGGTTTCACCGGCTTGCACCGACGGCGTCGTCCGGTGCGGTCGACTACTACCGCGATTCACGGATGCAGCAGTACCAGTTCATCGTGCTGCCCCAGGTTCGCAGGGAGCGCCCGCCGTGGTGGCGACGACTCGGCGACGTCTTTCACCAGCGAGACATTCCCGACATCGGGCCCGTCGCCGGCCCCCGCCTCGATACTCCGCTGACCGTGCGGGAATCACCCGCACTGACGTTTCTCTCCAGCGCGGTGAAGGTGCTCAACGTGACGCCGCCGTGGAAGACGGGCACCGACGTCCAGGCACTCGTCGACCTCGAGGCGATGATCGTCGACGCTGCTCGCGTGGTGATCTTCGGAGAGTCGTACCTGCCAACCAACGGGCGGCCGCCGGGACTGCACGACATCCATCAAAACCAGGGTGATCCTCCCGGATCGTTCCAGCACCTCGACGGCATCTGGCAGGACGGCGCAACGATCGCGATTCACTCCGACGGCACGGCCGCCGCATTCATCAATCGCTTCAGCACGCAGTCCGACCGCACGGATAACAACGGCCTGCCGCTTCCGTAGCGCGAGTTCACACCGTCGCTACTTCAGGTCACGCAGTCGTGCGGCGACTCCGCCGCGAGCTCCGGTGGCGCTGCGCTCGGACGTCACGGCGAGTACGAGCAGCACGGCGCCAGCGGTGGCGAGGGTGATCCACCAGTGCACGGCGCTGATATTGCGTCCGATCTGCACCGCGAACACGATGATGTTCTCGATCGGAAGCACGATGATTCCGAGGATGAACGGTGCACCGAGCTTGCGCAGGTTACCGACCAGGATCGCGATGAGCGCGAGAGCGATCACCAGGATTGCCCGTTCCGTGCGCGGGTCGGTTGCCGTTGACAGCACGGACGTGAACAACGTCACGGCGATACCGGGGGCGAGCAGGTACCAGGACCCGGTGAAACCGATCGGCCAGGTGGTGACGGTCGCGGCGGGTGTGAGCGCAGCCGCATTTCCGGTGGGCACCGGGCGCATGGCAATGATTCCCGCGGTGAGCAGCGCGAGCCCGAGCGGAATAGAGAATGCCTCGACGCGCAGTTCGCGTGCACTCCAGCCGGCGACAGCTGTGCACCACGCGACGGCGAAGATGAACCACACCGGCGGCAGCGTCGTTGCGCGGGTTCTCGAGCGCTGCACGGTCACGAGCATGAGCCCGAGAACCGCGAGGGAGAGAACGAGCAGCGCGCCGATGGCGAACGGGGTCGGTTCGATCGCCGACATCGGGCCAGCCACGAGATAGACGAGGGGTGCGGCGAAGATCCAGCGAGAGCGGCTGAGTCGTGCGCCCTCCGTTGCGCCGGCGAGCAACAGGCGTCCGGCGACCGTCGCGAGCAGCGCGGACAGCGCGCTCACGCCGACGACCGCCAGCATCCGCACGTCGACGCTGATGACGTTCAGCGCGTCGATGCTCAAACCCCAGCGGATGCCCTGAACCGTTCCCGCCGACGCCGCGACCATAGCGAGCACGAGGGTTGGCACCCGCAGCACGCGCATCCGTGCGAAACGGGACCGTGGCGCGCGCCCGAGGAAGTACCACCCGAGCAGGAGCAGCAGCACCGAACCGGCGAGCAGGCCGATCGTTCGCCACGGCACGGTGACAGCGTCAGCGGAGGAGTTGTACACCGCGAGCAGGCCGAGGGTCGGGATGACGGCGCAGGCAAGGCCGGTCGCGTACAGCCCGATGTTCGTGGTTGTTCCTCGCGCGATCAGGATCGCTCCGATTATCGCCGCGCTGAGGGCGGGCGGAAGCAGGTACGGCTCGACGACATCGACTCCCGCGATTGCCCAGACGCACCAGAGCGCCCCGGTGAAGCTCGCGCCGGCGACCCACCAGGCGTAACGTCGACGAGCGAACCAGGCGCTCGCGACCGCACCGATGCCGATGATCAGCAGCACGAGGAAGCTCGTGCCGAGCCCGGCGGCGGCGCGCACGAGGGCGAGCAGCACGGCGATACCACCGGTCACCAGCGCGGAGACTTCGATCCACAACCGCACAGCGCGAGCGTGGTCGGCCGCGAGGCCGTGGCGGATGAGGGCGCTGCCGATCAGCGCGGTGCTCGGCAGGGCGCAGGCGACGATGACGGCGATCGTCGGGAGCGTGAACGGGGACGCGCTGACGATGATGACCTGCGCGCCGAGGCAGATTACGACGACCGCGAGGGCGGGAACGAGGATCGCCGCGGCCGCCGAGCGCAGCAGCACCGTCAGCCCGGGGCGACGGGAGACGACGATCGAGAGCGCGAGGGCGAACGTCACCGCGGTCGACAGCGCGGTCCAGCCGCTGCGCTCGGTGATGACGGCGACGATTCCGTAGAGGAACGGAATCGCGGTCACCAGCAGCACGGCGTACCAGCTGGGAGTTCGCAGTCTCCTGGTCACGGTCACCGCGAGGGCGAACAGCGAGGCAAGAGTCGTCGTGAGTGTCGGAATCGCGATCGAATGCACGTTCGCGAGGTCGAGTGCCGTCGTGAAGATCACGAGCGCGTAGGCGTACCCGATGCCGAAGTGCACCGGTCGAACCGCTTGTGGCAGCGCGTAGGCGACGACAGCGAGTGCAGCAACGATTGCCGCGCCGACGGAAACCGTGATGGACGAGTCGGCCCAGGAAATAATGCCGACCAGAACGAGCAGCCCGTGCGCGGCCACGAGCAGCGGGGCTGTGACGAGAGCGGATGCCGCAGCGAGTCGCGGGACGCGCATTACCGCGAGCGCGATGGCCACTGCCAGCACGAGTCCGATCACGGACTGGGTCACTCGAAGGAATTCGCTCCACCCGACGAGCGCAAGCACGGCGATCGCGGCGCTCCACAAGCCCGTCGAGAGTGCTCCGCCCGCGAATCCGATCGGTGCCCGCGGGGTGGGAGCCGGCGTGGCCGGGGTGTCGGAAGCGTCGGCGGATCCTGCTGCTGGCAACTCTGCTGCGGGCGACTCGGTCGTTGCCCCTTCGACGGCAACGGGTGGCGTCGACCGGAGCAGCATCCACAGCGCCACTGACGAGGCGGCCGAGCACGCGACGCCGACCATTGCGGCGAGACCGAGCGCGGGGGAGATGAGCTCGGGGTTGGCGACGACGCCAGAGTAGAGATCGTCGATGTTTGGTCGCAGGTGCAGGATGGGCACCAGGAACTGGCCGAGCGCGACGAGTCCGGCCGGGAATGCGCCGATGAGCGCAATCGTCCACGCGCCGGCGAGCAGCACCGGGCGAGAAATGGAGCCGGTGGTGCGGATGAACCCGAGGCCGACGACGACGATTGCTGCGGCCGCCGGCACCAGCGCGAGGTACCAGCCGGCATCATCCAGTCTCGGCGCGAGAGCAAGATAGGTTGCTGCAGCGATGGCGAAGGAACCCGTGAGGAAGCTCCAGAGCGCGGCCGCTTCATTGCGAGTCGATAGTGCCGCAAGCGCCGCAAGGGACGCCAGGATGGCGGCGGCGCCGAGCCAGTAGAGCACGGGCGAGCTGCTGTAGAGGAACGGCAGCATGCACAGCGCGATCGTCACGACGCTGAACTGGATGATGGTTGCCGTTGTCCGGTCGACGATGAGGCTGTTGTCGAACCGTGTGCCCAGCCGGCGCGCGATGTCGTGAACGACGAGGGCGACGAATCCGCTCGCCACAAATCCGATCGTCGATGCCCATTCGTTGTCGAACGCCAGGCCGGCGAAGATCGGCGTCAGGGTCAGCCCAACGAGCCCAACCCAGGCCCAGGAGCGGATGCGGGCGAGCGCGGATGCCGCCACCATGATCGCCGAGCACACCGCGGTTCCGATGGCGGCAAATGCCCAGCCACTGAGCCCGGTCGGTGCGGCTTCGGCGAGAGCCACAATGTCGAGCACGACGAAGACCATTCCGAGCGCACCGACCGCTTCGGCCGAGAATTGCAGCCCTGCGCGGGCGAATCCCCACGCAGCGCCGAGGAACACGAGGGTGATCGCGACGACAATCGAGTTGCGAAGTACGAGGTCGGTCAGGTCGGGATTGAACCGGGTAAAGACGAGTGCTGCGACCGCGAACAAGCCGGCTCCGGCGACGGCGAGCACGGACTGCACGCTCAACTGCGAACTCGCGCGTTCGCGGGGAACGAGGGGAGTGGCGGGGCCGCTCGGGTTCGCCCAGGCGGTCGGGTTCGCGGAAGTGGGCGATGCGACATACGCGCCCTGCTGGGCGGCGGCAGTGTTCTCCGGAGTCGCTGTCGCTGTCGCTGCCGCTGCCGCGAGGCTCGCGGTGGAGACCGTCTCGCGTGACGACAGCGCACCGGTCACCGGTTCGCTGATGGTCGGAAGCTGGTCGATGAGGGCCTGCCGGTGCGCGAGTGCTTCGGCGGCGGTCTTCGAGGCTTCAGAGAGTTCGGTGCCGATGGTTCCGGCGAGATCGGCGCCGCAAATCGTGCACCACCCGTTTCTCAGGCGGGTCGAATCGCATCGTGGGCAGGTGCTCCAGTCGACGAGATAGCGCGCGGCGGTGTCGCTCCAGATCTTCCCCATGCGCGCCAGTCTAAGGGCGCATGCTTCGAGAACTACTCGATTTCTCGCATCGGTGCACAGTAGACTTCCGCGCCTTCTACCGGGGTTGTCCACGGAAATTCAAGCAATCCGGGCGCACAAAAAAGGCGACCCCCGGAGTTCCGGGGGTCGCACAGTTCGAGAGTGTCGGATTGCCTGAATTTCCGAGGTGCAGCGGTGTGCTGCGGGCGAGGTGAGGGGCGGTTAGACCGAGACCGTCGCGAGGACCTCGTCGAGACGAACTTCGGCTTCGGGGTCTTCAACGTGCTGCGCGAGCGCGAGCTCCGAGACGAGAACCTGGCGGGCCTTCGCCAGCATGCGCTTCTCGCCGGCCGACACACCCTTGTCCTGGTCACGACGCCACAGGTCGCGAACGACCTCGGCGACGCGGTGAACGGAACCGCTCGCCATCTTCTCCTGGTTGGCCTTGTAGCGGCGCGACCAGTTGCCGGGCTCTTCGACGTCGCCTGAACGAAGCACGTCGTAGACGGCTTCGACACCGGCAGCGTCGATGACCTCGCGGATGCCGACGAGTTCAGCGTTCTCAACCGGAATACGGATGGTCAGCTCAGACGTGTGCACGTTGAGGGTGAGGTAAGTCTTTTCGACGCCCTTGACGGTGTGCGACGTCACGTCCGTGATCGTCACGGCGCCGTGGTGGGGGTAAACAAGGGTTTCACCGACGGTGAAATTCATTTTTCTCGTTTCGCTAGTGGCAGGAGATGGAAACTGTGCATTCTGCTAACCGCCGAGCCGAGCGGAGAGCCGTGAACGAAGACGACAGTCGAGTGAATGGAGGGTGCTGTCACCCTTGCCGAGACCGCTGACAGCGCAGCGAATCGGCGAATGTCGAGTAGTGGGGGGAGTCAGATTCCCGGGTGACGAGGAGCAGAGGGGAAATCGTGCTCGCGTCAATCACTAGACCATTGTAGCATCTCGCGCGGCTGTACCCCAGAGGCTCGAACAACCCGGTTTGACCAGCAGTTTTCGCGCGCCCGGGCCGTCTGTTCTACAGGGCGATCGAGATCGTCCGCAGGCCGGCGTCATCGTCACTGACGGTTGCGGCCAGGTCACGATAGTCGCGGATGCGGGGAAGCCCGGTTGTGATCTCCGACTCGAGGTCGCCGACAACGATAACTCGGCACCCGGCAGCGAGTGCTCCGGCGATTCCGGCTTCGGCATCCTCGAAAACCACCGTCTCTGACGGTTCGACCCCCAGCCGTCGGGCGGCCAGGGCAAAGCCTTCGGGGTCTGGCTTTCCGCGAGTGACCGATTCGGCGGTAACGGATACCGCGGGTATCGCTATGCCGGCGAGGTTCATTCGAAGCTCCGCCAGGCTGACGGTGGCAGACGTGACGAGCGCGACGGCATCGGCGGGAAGGCTCGCCACGAAATCCAGTGCGCCCGGAATCTCGACTATTCCATCGGTACTGACGAGCTCGCGCGCCATCAGGTCGGCGGCGATAGCGAGATGATCGGCGTCGGCCGGGGCAAAGCGGCGAACGGTGTCGATGCCCTGTACGCCGTGCGAGGTCGCGAGGATAGCCTCGATGTCGAGGTTGTAGTCGGCCGCAAAGACTCCCCAGACCTGCTCGACGACTCCGGTCGAGTCGACAAGGGTGCCGTCCATATCGAAGAGGACGGCGCGGACGACGATCGGTGCGTTCGGC
>Ga0247815_10000253_pt1 | contig 42404 bp, 29 predicted proteins | sample UWRJL194509B1_FD_181014 | JGI IMG/M metagenome (GOLD analysis project Ga0247815, IMG submission 181014) | Plant litter microbial communities from Arlington Agricultural Research Station in Wisconsin, United States - UWRJ-L194-509B-1 | ecosystem: Environmental > Terrestrial > Plant litter >...
CTTCGCCACGCTCAACAGCGATGACTTGCGCCCCCAGATCGGCCAGATGCATGGCACAAAACGGCCCGGGACCGATGCCGCAGATTTCTACGATTTTGATGTCACCAAGCATGGCTATCCTCTTCTTATCCAGTTGTGCATTGCCGGTCAGGGCCAGGGCATTACCGCGTCTGCGCGCAACCCCGCCCGACCATTCACCCGACACTCACTGGTCGAAGACAATCACCGAACGCGCCAGCTCGCCGCGACGCATCTCGTCGAAGGCGATATTGATGTCTTCGAGTTTGATGCGCTGCGAGATCATCTCGTCGAGTTTGAGTCGACCCTGCATATAGAAATCGGTCAGGCTCGGCAGATCGACCGGAAAACGGTTCGAACCCATGATTGACCCTTGAATGCGGCGGGCCTGCAGAAGCTGGAAAGGATCGATCTCAAGCTTGGTGCCCGGTTTCATCATGCCGATGATCGTCGCGCAGCCACCACGTTTGAGCATGCCGAATGCCTGCTCGGCCGTCTGCTTGAGGCCGATGCATTCGAACGAGTGATCGACGCCACCTCTGGTCAGCTCGATGACCTGTTGAACCGTATCGCCATTCTTCGCATTGATGACATCGGTGGCGCCAAACTGCCTGGCCAGTTCCAGCTTCGAATCAAGCATGTCGATGGCAATGATGCGGCCGGCACCGGCCAGTACCGCACCATTGATCGCAGCCAGGCCGATGCCGCCACACCCCAATACAGCCACGGTTTCACCTGGACGAACTTTGGCGGTGTTGAATACCGCGCCGGTGCCGGTAGTAACAGCGCAACCAAGCAGCGCGGCGCGGTCGAGCGGCATGTCGCGGCGAATGGCGACCAGCGCATGTTCATGGACCAGCATCTGCTCGGCATACGCGGACAGGTTGGCAAATTGCGGCATGGGCCTTTGCACGTAAGTCAGGCGTGGCTCGTCGCCCTTGCCGCGGCGCGTTTCCGGCGATACGCACAGCGACAAGTGGCCTGTGACGCAATGGGCGCAATGGCCGCAGTAGACCGACAGGCACGTGACCACATGATCACCTGGCTTGACAGTACGGACGTCCGAGCCCACCTGTTCGACGATACCGGCTGCCTCGTGGCCAAGCACCACGGGGGCCGGATGCGGATACATCCCGTCGACGACATGCAGGTCCGAGTGACAGACACCTACAGCGACAGTGCGCACCAGGACTTCACGCGGACCCGGCTTGCTGATCCCGACGTTCTCGATGGTCAAAGGAGAACCCGGAGTGTGGAATACGGCTGCTTTCATGAATTACCTCGATAAAAAAATGTTGTTCTTGTTTTAGTTACGCAAGCGCACAGACTGCTCGTCCTAAGACGGATCAGGATAAGTTGTCACAAACTTCGATCGGTCAACCCGGCCCAGAAACCCTCGGAACCTGCGGCAATGGCGGACTGCCCCAGCACTTTGGCCCAATGCGCATCACTGCCGAACTCATCTCGCCAGGACCAAAGACGGCGCGTGGCGAAATGCAGGGTATGTTCATGGGTAAAGCCGATTGCGCCGTGCACCTGATGCACCACCGACGCGGCCAACGTCGCGGCCTCACCGGCACACACCTTGGCCACTGCGATGTCGAATGCCAGGGTGCTGTGGCTACCTGCCCTGCCGAGGAAAAGATCGCTCGCACTGCGCAAGGCAACTTGCGTAGCCATCCGTGCAGCGCCAGTCGCACCGGCCATCTGTGCCAGGTATTGCTGCAGTACCTGTTGCTTGCCGATCGGTTTGCCGAATTGCACACGTTCATTGGCATACATCACTGCTTTGTCTACGACAGCTTCAAGCGTGCCAACCAGCGTGCAAGCGCGTACCAATGCACCGAGATGCCATACAGGCTCGTGCAGATCGGCCAGTTTCAGTTGACCGGTAGACTGACAACTGGCGTTGACGAAACCCAAAGTGTCGCGCTCTTCATCGGCAAAATTGCTGCCAGCGGCCAAAGTAATGGCCGCCTGACGCAAGTCGACCAGCGCCAGACGCTGACCATCGGCAACGACCGCCCAGCGACAACTGCGCGCCCACGGCACATTGACGGCTCGACCCTGCAAGTGAGTTCTTTCGTCATTCAGTTGCAGATCACCCAAACGACCGGCCTGAATCAGAGTGATCGCCCCCTCCGGCACTTCCATGCCGGCATGAGCCAGTAGTGCTGCGCCGAGCATGGTTTCCGCCAGGGGCAGTGGTGCCTGCCAATAGCCGATGGCATGCAGCACAGGACTGGCGTCGAGCCAGTTGGCACCGCTGCCGCCGGCGGCTTCAGCGACCAGCGCGCCGGGCAACCCGTTGTCGACGACCATTTGCCAAAGCGAGTCGGCAGGGTGGCCGTCATCGAAGCGTTCGAGCAATTCACGGGTGACGTGTTTAGCGAACAGACGTTCGACGCTGTCGGCGATCATGCTTTGCATTTCTGAAGGGATGCCATCGTCCGCATCCTGATGCTTGATTGCTGTATTCATCGCAGTCCAAGGCCTCCGGCGATAATGCCGCGCAGAATTTCACGGGTACCGCCACGCAGCGAAAAGGACGGCGCGCTCTGAGTCAGGAAGCGCATCACCTGATCGAGGTCGGAACCGGGCTCACGCTGATCGCCGAACAGATCGTGAGCGACCTCCGGAATAGCCTGTTCGAGCAAGGCGCCTTGATCCTTGACCACCGTCGCCGGGATCGCCGGATTTTCTCCACGGGCGAGCATGCCGGCGACGCCCAGCGACATCTGCCGCAGCGCGGCGTAGCGTGCCGCCAGACGGCCGAGGCTTACAGCATGCCGGCTGTCTTGCGGGTCGGCCTCGTCGAGCATGGCCAGATACAGCTGGGTGCTACTCAGGTAGCGCTCCGGACCACTGCGTTCCAGCGCCAGTTCCGCAGTGACCTGCAGCCAGCCATTACCCAGCTGGCCGATGACGAAATCATCGGGAACGAAGACGTTTTCCAGGAATACTTCATTGAAATCATGCTCTCCGAGCATGTTGTAGATCGGGCGCACGGTCACGCCGGGGGCCTTGAGGTCGATCAGCAATTGCGACAACCCCGCGCGGCGGTTGCCCTCTTCTTTCGCACCGGTGCGCAGCAGCGTGATCATGTAGTGAGCCAGATGGGCGCCCGAGGTCCATACCTTGCTGCCGTTGACGATCCAGCCGCCCTCGGTTTTTTCCGCACGGGTGCGCACAGCCGCCAGATCGGAACCGACGTCGGGCTCACTCATGCCGATCGCCAGAAGCGTTTCACCGCGGGTGATGCCCGGGACGATCTGCGGGGCCAATACTTCCGGAGAAAACTTGATCAGCAACGGACCGCTTTGGCGTTCGGCCACCCAGTGCGCGCCAACCGGCGCACCAGCCGCTAGCAGTTCTTCCAGAACCACGTAACGCTCCAGCGCGCTGCGCTCGTGGCCGCCGTAACGCTTGGGCCAGGTCATGCCCAACCAGCCGCGCTCGCCTAGCTTGCGGGTGAATTCCGGTACAAGACCGACGAGCCCTTTGGCACGATCGGCAGACGAATAGTGCTTGAGCTCTTCAGCGAGAAAAGTTCGGACTTCTGCACGCAGCGCCTGCGTCTTGGCGTCCAGCCTACAAGGCCTAATATCGAGTGCCTGCATGGTTTCTGCTCTTTGAATTTTAGGGACAGGCGACCAAAGTCGCTTGTTGGCTGACCAACAAGCGAATAAGCTATCAGCTTTCTTGTAAAGGGATCAAGCGCCATCGATCCAGTCTGTTTTCCCGTCCCATTCGGAGCTTCTGATGACTAACCTCGCCTCCTTCACTCCTGGCCGTGGCTTGACCCTTGAATTGCAAGGACACATCGCCACGCTCGAATTTAGCCGTCCGCCGCTGAACTTCTTCGATCAGGAACTGATCATGGATCTGCTCGCCGCACTGGAGTATCTGGACCAGTTGCCGACCTGCCGAGTTGTTATCCTGCAAGCCGAAGGAAAGACGTTTTGTGCAGGTGCTGACTTCAGTGGATTGGCGCAGACCGGTGAAAAAATTCTTCCTCGTCAGCTGTACAAACAAGCCGTGGGCCTGTTCCGCACGGCCAAGCCATTGATCGTCGTGGTAGAGGGTGCCGCCATCGGTGGAGGCCTGGGCCTGGCACTTGTTGGCGACTACCGCGTCACCAGCGCGAAGGTCCGTTTTTCTGCCAATTTCAATCGCCTTGGCATGCACCAGGGCTTCGGTATTTCTGTTACGCTGCCGCGCGTCGTTGGCCTCCAGATGGCGTCTCTGTTGATCGCCACCGGCCGTCGTATCGATGGTGCAGAAGCCGTCCGTATCGGCCTGGCGGATGTGCTTGCGGCGCCTGGCGAAGAACGTCAGGCTGCTCGCGACCTGGCTGAGGAAATTGCCCTGAGTGCACCCCTTGCCGTCATGTCTAGCCGCCAGACACTACGTGCCGGCCTCGCCGATTCAGTGGATGCAATCATCAACCGCGAGGCCACCGAGCAAGAGTGGCAGGTCCTCACCAGCGATTTTGCTGAGGGCAACAAGGCGATGCGCGAGCGTCGCGTTCCTGAATTCACCGGTAATTGATCATTCGCCTATGGACACTCCCGACCAAAGCACCCCCAACACCACCCGTCGATCCAAGGTGGAAATGCGCGCCCAGGCAGAAAACTGCATGTTGGAGGCGGCACGCCAGATCGTCGCGCGTAAAGGCTGGATTGGCATCACCTTGGCCGAGGTCGGTCTGCAAGCCGGTTACAGTCGCGGCCTGGCAGCACATCACTTCGGCACCAAAGCCGGGCTGTTACGTGCGTTGGCCGGGTTCGTCAATACCCGGTTCATGGACGTCGCCGAAGACAAGGCGCCCCAGCGCCAACCCGGGCTGGACACCTTGCTCGGCTACATCGATGCGTACTTCCTGCGCGACGACGCCGAATGGACCAACGCCCGCGCCCTGCTGGCGTTGATGGCGGAAGGCGTCACAGTGGAGTCGGAGTCCGCAGCAATACTGGCCGAGTACAACCATTCAGTGCGATTAACGCTGGCCAGGCAGGTGGAATTGGGCATCGCCAACGGCGAGATTTCTGCCGATACCGATCCGTTGACAGCCTCTACGCTGCTGATTGGAACAATGCGCGGCATGATGCTTCAGCTGCTGCTCGATCCTTCGACCGCCGATCCGGCGCTGCTGCACAAGCAACTGCATCGACTCATGAAGACCTTGCTGACTTCACCCTGCGATTAATTCGCGGCAATAAAAGAAACGCCCACAGGTTCACACCGGTGGGCGCCATATCCTCCAGCACTATCGCTTGATCATCGCATCAACCATCTGCCGCACCTGATCTGTGAAAGGCGGCCGAGTGATGTCCGGACCGTCTGCGGCGCGCAGTACCGGCTTCGGATGGCTGAACGTGATAAAGCCCTGGTGCCCGAGGTAACTGCCCATGCCGCTATTGCCGACTCCGCCAAAAGGAAGGCTGTCGACACTGGCGTGGAGCGCCACGTTATTGATCGTCACCCCGCCCGAGACCGTGCGCTCGAGGACAAATTTTTCCTCGGCCGCATCACTGCCGAAATAGTACAGCCCCAGCGGACGCGGATGAGCGTTGATGTAGGCAACCACCTCGCGCATGTCCTTATAGGGCTTGATCGGCAACAGCGGCCCGAAGATCTCGTCTTGCATGATCTTAAGTTCGTCACCCGGATCGCACAGCAAGGTCGGAATCATCTTGTGATGTGGCTGATCGGCGAAATCTTCCTGTGCCGGGTTCAACTCGATCAACTCGACGCCGGCCGCACTGGCCTCCTCAAGGTAGCCCAGCAGGCGTTCGTAGTGGCGGGTGTTGATTACCGAGGTGTAATCCGGATTGTCCTTGAGGCTCGGATAACATTTGGCGACCGTCGCTTTGGCGTGCTCGATGAACTCCTCCATCGACTCTTCGGGTACAAACACGTGATCCGGCGCAAGGCAGACCTGACCGGCATTCAACAGTTTGCCAGCCATGATCTTGCTCGCTGCTGCCTTGAGGTCAGCGGAACGGGAAACGATAGCTGGCGACTTCCCACCCAGCTCCAGAGTAACCGGCACCAGGTTCTCGGCAGCGGCGCGCATCACGTGCTTGCCAACGCTGCTCGCCCCTGTGAACAGCAAATGGTCGAATGGCAGACTGCAAAACGCCTGACCGATCTCGGCGCCACCGGTGACGATGGCTATCTCATCCTCAGCAAAGGTGGCGCTGAACATCCGTTGCATCAGTTCGGCACATTTGGGGTTCAATTCGGAGACTTTGACCATAGCCCGGTTACCTGCCGACAGCGCGCTGGCCAGCCCCTGGATGACCATGCCCACCGGGAAATTCCACGCCGTAACAATACCCACCACACCCAGCGGCTGATACTGAATCCAGGCCTCGCCACGGTCGACCGCACGCTGCTCGGGCTGCATCCAATCGGCGATTCTGGCCCTGGTCTTCTTCAAGGAGGAGAGCGGCCCGAGCAGGTCGATGATGCGTGTCAGGTCGTGGCTACGATGACCGAAATCGGCTGCCGTCGCCTCAACGATTTCCTGCTTGTACTCGACCAGCATGCCGATCATTCGATCGAACAATTCGCAGCGTTGCTTGGCAGTCCAGATATCATTCGACAGATACGCGGTTCGCTGCATGGCGAGGATTCCACGCATGCGCACTACTTCAGGTAATTCGATGTTGCTCATTGGGGGGGTTACCTTCTCATTGTGGGTTGTTGCGACCCTGCTGGTCGGCGCGGGGCACTGCTCCCGCACCGCTACAGGTCAATTGAGTTTTTTCATTTTGGTGGTATCCAGACGCACCAGACCGAAGGCCATGCCGTACTGAATAGCCCCGGACTCGTTGACCTTGATCGCCGAATACATGCCGTTGAAACGCGGGTCGCTACCGGTATGGATCTTCAACACGGTGTCGCCGCTGTCGAGGTCCATGCCGATGTGGTAGCGGTCGTTCCAGTCGCGGGTGAAGTAGCCATCAATAATCGCCATGCGACCGCCGCCACTGATCATCGGCACTGTCGAAATAGACGACACGTCGTTGCGCGTCCACAGCTGTTTCCAGCCATCGCTCTTCTGGTCCCACTTCAGCATGGAGACACCTTTCGGCCCGGGACGTGTGGCACCGTTGAGCATGCTCACGTAGTAATTATCACGTGCCAGATACGGGGCATCCTTGCTGATGATGTTGTTCACCACAAAGGCATAGTCACCGTAAGTCGAAACCGATTGTTCGGACTGCACGGTCTCGATGTCCGCGCCCATGTCCACTTGAAGCTGGTCAGCGATGCGGGCCGACAGCGTGCCGGTTTTTTGTTTCCAGCCAGTCGGCAACTGGTCGCGCCAGAAGGCCACCAGGCGCATTTTCTGCGCGCCGTCGGTAATCACCACGAGTTTGTCTTCGTCCGGCCCGAACCCCATCAGCGTCGGTGTCGACCCCGTACCGTCAGCGACTTTCAAGGCGGAAATACGGATGCCACGGTCATAGGCCGCTTTCCAGGCGCCGCTAGCCTCGTCGCTGTGAATCTTGCCCTTGGCATCGACCACCAGGCGGTACATGTTCTGGTTCGAGGCCACGTAGACCGCGCCGCCACCTGCCTCATCGCCATTGGCAAAACCATTGAGGAACAGTTCGTCCGCACCTTCGACGGAATAGGTGTCGACGATCTCGAGGGTTTTCGGGTCGAGGGTGATGACCTTGCCGCCGACGGTATTGAGTACCATGAAGCCATTGAAGGTCATGCCCATGCCGAAGTTGAAATCGACCGGGAAATCAGTGCCGCGCTTGACCTTTTCGTTGTCGTACAGCGTCTCTGGCAACACACGGACCAACGGCTCACCCATGCCTGAATCCGGTGTTTTCGGATCGAGTTGATCAACGCGGAAAATCTGCCGGCCACCGGCGCCAATAAAGGCATCTTCGCGGGTCAACATCGAATACAGAGCACCGCCACGCAGTTGATCATTGATGCTATTGATCATCCGGTTTGGTTGCGTGCGCATATAGTCGAGCAAGCCCTTTTCGTCCTTGGCGTCGAGCAACCGCTGGACATCCCGGGTCTGCTTCAGGCGTTGCTCGTCGCTGACCTTTTCAAAGCCGGGCAACTTCAGCGGCATTTCGGTGCGCGCCACTTCGACCAGCTTGCCGTCAACTCTGTTGTATTTGCGCAGGCCAAGACCGGACCACCACCACGTCACCATGGTGTCACCCACCTTGTCGACGAAATGCGGCATGCCACCCGCATCACTCGGCAGATAAGTCACCGACTCCGGTGTCAGCTCGTAGGAGCCACGCGGCACCGTGATCTCGGTGCTGTCCGTCTGCGCGCTGTTCCAATGTGCCTGATTGCTAAAGGATTGGGCCAGATAAGGGTTCATGGGCGGCGGTGCAGACTGGGCAGCCGCAATGACAGACATACCTGCCAACGCCAGCCCTGCCCCCAGCTGTGCGAAGCGAAGCTTTGTGATTGTTATGCTTCTCATTGTGCAACTCCTTGAAGGAATGAACTCGGTGCCAAGGCGCTAACCGCGCTTGAGCGACACCCGCGAGGCAGAGCCTACGAAGCCCCCGTCGCTCACTCCCCCCCCCATGATGAGTAGGGTCACCGCCGATGGCCTGCCGGTCAGGTCTCAGCGAACCAACCGCCAACCTCCTCCCCCCCCACTGCGGGGAGGGATGCAGCGACAGCCACCCCGGCAGCATTCCTCCAGCCCTCGGACAATGGCTCACCCCAAAGAGTCGCTTGCCGATCCTTTTTGCAGACACTGGAGTTCGCAATGCACATTCAACGATCCATTTTTCGCGAAGACCACGAGATGTTCCGCGAAACCGCCCGCCGCTTCTTCGAACGCGAATGCGTGCCCCGTCAGGCCGAATGGGACGAGGCCGGCAAGGTCGACCGCCAGACCTGGCTCAAGGCAGGCCGCGAAGGTTTGTTGTGCTCCATGGTTCCTGCGGCGTATGGCGGAGGCGGCGGAGACTTCGGCCACGCGACGGTCATAAACGAGGAAATGCACCGGGCTGGCGTGTCTGGTGTCAGTTTCGGCCTGCACTCGGACATCATTGCGATGTACATCGTGCGTTTCGGTAGTGAAGAACAAAAACATCGTTGGCTGCCGAGCATCTGCAGTGGCGAAACCATCCTCGCCCTCGGCATGACCGAACCGGGCAGCGGCAGTGATCTGAAAGCTGCGCGCACCACCGCAATCCGCGATGGCGACGAATACGTCATCAATGGCAGCAAGACCTTCATCAGCAATGGCATCAATTGCGACATGGTACTGCTGGCCTGCAGGACCGATCCCGCGGCAGGCTCCAAAGGCATCAGCCTGATCATGGTTGAAACCACTCGCGAAGGCTTCCGTCGTGGCCGCAAGCTCGACAAGGTCGGCCAGCGAGCTTCCGACACCGCGGAGATGTTTTTCGACGATGTGCGCGTACCCGTCGGCAACCTGCTGGGCGAGGAAGGCAAAGGTTTCGTCTACATGATGCAGGAGCTACCACAAGAGCGGCTGGGTATCGCCATCTACGCGGCTATTCATCTTGAACGCCTGCTTGAGCTGACCCTTGAGTACGTCAAGGACCGCAAGGCCTTCGGTCAATCTGTGTGGGATTTCCAGAACACCAAATTCAAACTGGCCGATGCCAAGGCCGCCTCGGTCGCGGTACGCACCATGATCGATTACTACATCAGCGAACACATGCGCCGCAAGCTGACCGTGGAAGAGGCCGCCATCGCCAAGCTCTTCGCCACCGAGACCCTGTGGAAGCACCTGGATGACATGGTCCAGTTGCACGGTGGTTACGGCTACATGCTCGAGTATCCGATTGCCCGCGCCTTTGTCGACCTGCGCATATCCCGGGTCTTCGGTGGCACCAACGAAGTTCAGCGCGAATTAATCGCTCGCAAACTTTGATCCCCCTCTTCTTCCAGCGAGACCCACGACATGAGCGATAAAGTTATCGTTGCCGGCGTCGGCATGATTCCGTTCAGCAAGCCGGGCGCCAGCCCCACTTACACCGAAATGGGCGCAGAAGCGTTGCGCCTTGCGCTGAAGGACGCCGGCCTGAGCTACGACAAAATCCAGATGGCATTTACCGGCTACGTGTTCGGCGATTCCACCAGTGGCCAGACCGCCCTTTATGAGGTGGGGCTGACCGGGATTCCGGTGGTCAACGTCAACAACAACTGTTCTACCGGCTCCACAGCCCTTTACCTGGCCCGTGCGGCCGTGGCCAGCGGACAGGTCGAATGCGCCCTGGCGTTGGGCTTCGAGCAGATGCAGGCCGGCGCGCTGAGATCCCATTGGGATGACCGCCCGCGTCCACGCGCACGTTTCCTTCATGTACTCGAGACGCTCACCGCCGACGCCGCCGATATTCCTCAGGCCTTACGTGGTTTCGGCGGTGCCGGTCGCGAACACATGCAACGCTACGGCACCTCGATGGAAGCCTTTGCCGCGATCCGCGCCAAGGCCAGCCGCCACGCTGCCAACAACCCGCTGGCGCTGTTCAAGAACGTGGTCACCACCGAAGAAGTGATGAACGACAAGGTCATCTGGCCGGGTGTCATGACCCGCCTAATGGCGTGCCCGCCGACCTGCGGTGGTGCTGCTGCGATTGTCTGCAGCGAAGCTTTTGCCAAAAAGCATGGCCTGCGCACGGATGTGGCGATCCTTGCCCAATCGATGACTACCGACGTGGTCGAGTCCTTCGACCCGCCGTCGATGATCAGCTTCGCCGGTTTTCACATGGCCCAGGCGGCCGCCAATCAGGTCTACGAACAAGCAGGCATCGGCCCCGAAGACATCCGCGTGGTCGAACTGCACGACTGCTTCGCCCACAACGAATTGCTGACCTATGAAGCCCTGGGGTTATGCCCGATCGGCGAGGCCGAACGTTTCATTCTCGATGGCGATAACACCTACGGCGGTCGCGTGGTGACCAACCCCTCCGGCGGTCTGCTCTCCAAGGGCCACCCGCTGGGCGCGACCGGCCTTGCCCAGTGCTATGAGCTGACCCACCAGCTGCGCGGCACCGCGCACAAGCGCCAGGTGGAAGGTGTGGAGATTGCCCTGCAACACAACCTGGGCCTGGGTGGCGCCTGCGTCGTCACGCTGTTTGGTAAAAACTGATCGCCCTGTTCAGGCGCGTTTTGACATAGGAGCCAAGTGAACATGGCAGACAAAAATCTGATCGGGCACAAAACCGGCGCGTACAGCGTCGACGTTGAAAAAGGACGCCTGCGCTTCTTCGCAAAGGCCATCGGCGAAACCGATCCGGTCTACACCGACGAAGCCGCTGCGAAGGCGGCCGGTCACGAATCCTTGCCGGTCCCTCCGACCTTCCTCAAGTGCCTGGAAAGCGAAGGCCGCGATGTGGTGGAACTGCTCAATCTGGTTGGCTTTGATCTGGGCCGGGTTCTTCACGCCGAGCAGTCCTTCGTCTACCACAAGATGGCCTATGCCGGTGATGTGCTGACGTTCGACGGCTTCATCTCCGACATCTACGAAAAGAAGGGCGGCGCCCTGCAGTTCGTGGTCATGGAAGCACGAGTGACCAACCAGTCTGGCGAGCACATCGCCGATATCCGCTCCTCCCTTGTGCAGCGCTAAGGAGTCGTCATGAGCGTTCAATTTTCCGATATCCAGATCGGTGACGAGATCCCGCTGCTCAAGCTGCAGCCGGTGAACCGCACCACTCTCGCCTTGTACTGCGGGGCTTCGGGTGATCACAACCCGATCCACGTCGACCTCGATTTCGCCCGCAAGTCGCGGATGGACGATGTGTTCGCCCACGGCATGTTGTCCGCAGCCTACCTCGGTCGCTTGCTGACCGCCTGGGTGCCGCAGAGCCAGGTGCGCAGCCTGTCGGTGCGGTTTACCGGGATCACCCAGCTCGGCCACATCCCGATCTGCACCGGCAAAGTCATCGAGAAATTCATCGATTCTGGCGAACAGCGTGTACGCCTGGCACTTAGCTGCGCCAACCAGTACGGCGAAGAGAAGCTGGCCGGCGAAGCCGTTGTCGCCATCGCCTGATATTTCAACCCACACAGCCTAAGGAACAAACCCAATGAAAAAGCTTGAAGGTAAAGTCGCCCTGGTCACCGGTTCCGGTCGTGGTATCGGTCGTAGCGTCGCACTGCAACTGGCCGCTTACGGCGCCAAAGTCGTAGTCAACGATCTGGACTCGGCGCCGGCCGAAGAAGTCGTGGCCGAAATTCGCCAGGCCGGTGGCGAAGCCGTTGCCTGCGTCGGCAGCGTGACCGCCGCCGATTTCGCTGAGCGCTTCGTACAGACTGCCGTCCAAAGCTACGGTGGCATCGACATCATCATCAACAACGCCGGTTACACTTGGGACAACGTCATCCAGAAAATGACCGACGAACAGTGGTACGCGATCATCGACTGCCACCTGACCGCACCGTTCCGTATTTTGCGTGCGGCCCAGCCGATCATCAGCGCCCAGGCCAAGAAAGACGCCGCCGAAGGCCGCGAAGTATTGCGCAAGATCGTCAACATTTCTTCAGTGGCCGCTGGCGGCAACGCCGGTCAATCCAACTACTCCGCGGCCAAGGCCGGCATCATCGGCATGACCAAAACTCTGGCCAAGGAGTGGGGCCGCCTGAAGGTCAATGTCAACGCCGTGGCCTTCGGTTTCATCGATACCCGACTGACTCAAGCGCTGGCTGGCGACGAGAGCAAGACCATCAACATTGAAGGTCGTGAAATCAAGGTCGGCGTTCAACAGGAACGTATCGATACCGCCAGCTCTGCCATCCCCCTGGGTCGTCCTGGCACGGCCGAAGAAGCTGCTGGCTCGGTGGTGATGCTGTGCCTGCCGGAAGCCAACTACGTCACCGGTCAGGCCCTGGTCTGCGGTGGTGGCTACGGCACCCTGTAAGCCGCCGTTCGTCTTTGCGCGCACTCTTCCCTCCCACAGTGGGAAGAATGCCCGGACAATGAGATCACAGCCTGCACCACGCTACGCAAATGCACCCCCTACAAAAACAAGATTGGAGGTTTCGATGTACATGACCCAAGGGCTGCAGCGCCATCGGCAGCAGCGCCCCAATGCCACGGCAATTCGTTATCAGGGCCGCAGCGTGACGTTCGCCCAGTTGGGTGACCGCGTTGCCAGATTGGCTGGGGCTCTCAAACGCCTGGGCGTGGACAGTGGCGAGCGCGTCGCGATGCTCTCGCTCAATTCTCAACGCTACATCGAGTATTACCAGGCGGTGCCATGGGCCGATGCGGTGCTCAATCCGGTGAACATCCGCTGGAGTGCGGCAGAAATCGTCTACTCCCTGAATGACTCGCAAACCTGCGTACTGATCGTCGATGACACCTTCCAGAAATTGGGCACACAGGTGGCCGTCGAGGCCAAGAGCATTCGGTTGGTGATTTATGCCGGTGACGGCGAAACGCCCGAGGGCATGCTCAACTACGAAACCCTGATCGCCGAGAACGAGCCGGTGGAAGACGCGCACCGTTGTGGCGATTCCCTTCTCGGAATCTTCTACACCGGCGGCACCACCGGTTTCCCCAAGGGCGTGATGCTCAGCCATAACAACATCGGCATCTCCGCTCTCGCCAACCAGGATCGCGTGGGCTATGGCGCGCATACGCGCTACCTTCATGCCATGCCGATGTTCCATCTGGCCGACCTGGCCGCGATGGTTGTGCTGTTCCTCAGCGGTGGCATGCATATCGTGCTGCCCGCCTTCAAAGCGCAAGAGGTAATCGAGCAGATCAACCGGGAGCAAGTCACCGACACCTTTCTAGCGCCCACCATGCTGCAGATGATCCTCGACTGGCACCAGGCAAATCCAACCCATGCGACACTGGACCTTAGCTCGCTTCGGGAAATCACCTACGGCGCCTCGCCGATTACCCCCGTCCTGCTCGAACGCGCGCGTCAGACCTTCCCATCAGCCCAGTTTGGCCAAGGCTATGGCATGACCGAAATGGCTCCCGGCATCACCATGCTGGGCGCCGAGTACCACTGCGAGGAACATCAGCGCAGCGGCAAGATGTACTCAGCCGGGCTGCCCATCAGCTGTGTGGAAATCCGCATCGCCGATACCGAGGACCGCGAAGTGCCCCGTGGCACAGTCGGCGAAATCCTGGTGCGTGGCCCCAACGTCATGCTGGGTTACTGGAACAAACCGGAGGCCACTGCCGAGGCGCTTCGCGGCGGCTGGATGCATACCGGTGACGGCGGCTACATGGACGACGATGGCTTCATCTACATCTGCGATCGTCTCAAGGACATGATCGTCAGCGGTGGGGAGAACATCTTCACCGCCGAAGTGGAGAACGCCATCGTCAGCCATCCGGCCGTTGCCCAAGCGGCTGTGATTGGTATTCCCTGCGTTAAATGGGGGGAGACAGTGCATGCGGTGATCATCCTCAAGCCTGGTGCCAGCGTTGCCGAAGATGAAGTGGTCGCCCATTGTCGGGAAATGATTGCCGGCTACAAAGTGCCCCGCAGCATCGAGTTTCGCACTTCCTTGCCGATGTCCAGCGTCGGCAAGGTGCTGAAAAACGAACTGCGCAAACCGTTCTGGGAGAACCGCCTGAGTAACGTCAACTGACCTGAAACAGAAACACAGACGTAACCCTGTAGGAGCCGAGCTTGCCCGCGATAGCGGTAGGCCAGTCAACATCAATGTTGAATATGATGCCGCCATCGCGAGCAAGCTCGGCTCCCACAAGTTCTGGGTTGTTCAAGCTAGTCGATATTCAGGTCACGCCATTTGGCAATTGCTTCTACCCTGCCGGCAACATTGAGCTTGGCGAACAGATTCTTGATGTGCCATTTCACCGTTTCCGGTGACACGCCCAGGGTTCGCGCAATCATCTTGTTGGTCATGGCTTGAGCTATCAACTGTAGCACCTCAGTCTCTCGCTCGCTCAGGCTTGCAATCGGCGAAGTCACCTTGTGCTCGGTGTTCCCTGTTGGCTTGGCAGCAGAGATCAGCCGCTGCGCGTAAAAGGCCAGCACCGGGTCAAGAGCATTATCGTGCAGCAGGTCGGTGAGCATTCGGGGCAGTTGCGGCGCAACGTCGAGATAACTGCGCACAAGGCCAAGCCTGTGTCCCTCACGCAGGACCTCCATCAGTTGTTGGAGCGCTTGCTCGTCATGCCCTCGCGCTTTCTCGGCCATAGACAGTTGCAAGCGCATGATGGCGACCAACTGCCAGTGCCTGGCCGACTCACAGAGGGTGAGCATATCTTCAATCTGCTGGATGGCCCGGTCGAATTCACGCTGATACAAACTTGTCTCGACCGCTGCCCGCATGGCCAGCAAATGGATGATCAACGGGGTGCCGCGCAGGATGCCAGCATGCTTGTCAGCGAGCGCCTGTAGCTCTGCCAGAAGGACCTCGGCCTGCGAGGTCTGATATTTTTCCAGGTGCCAACGCATGCGCACATACAGCGTCCACGCCAGCAGCCGGCCCAGATCGTAGCGCTGTGCGTATTCTTTCAGGCGGTCCAGATAGGCCAGCGCCTGGGTTTGCTCGCCGTTGAGCCAGTAAGAGCGGCTCAGCGCCAGCAGACTGTGCAGAACGATGTTGGGCAGGGAAATCCGTTCAAGGATGTCCATACGCGGTTCCAGCAAATGGCAAACGTCGCTCAAGTCGTTCTGTTCGTACAACAGACCGGCGAGAAACGCGGCGGCGGCATGGCCGGCAACCGCAGCACTGCTGCCGTGCGGTTTGGCCGCTTCCAGGGTGTTGCGCAAGATATTTTCCGCTTCGCTGATGCGCCCCTCGTGAATCAGGCTCACACCATAGATACAACGACCGATCAGAGTCCGGCGCGGCGAAGTATTGGGGCGATCGCTGTGCTGGATGATCTGGCGCACTCGCTCGTGATCTCCGCTGAACAGATACAACCAGGCCAGAATGGAGGCGCGCCCCGTCAGAATCAGATCATCGGCATCGTCAGGTATCGCCTCCAGCTCCGGAGCCAGTGACCACGCCACCTCCGTCAGGTCGCGTTGCATGGCCAAGGTGCCACGGGTGACCAGCAGACCCTGGCGTTGCTGGGTATTGAGCCGGTGCTGTTGTGCCTCCAGCTGGTCAAGTATCTGCTGCCCGTCGGCGAAGTTATGCGCATGGAGCTGCAACTGAGCCATCACCAATTGCAGACTGTAGCGCTCACGCATCTGCTCCTGGGGCAGCTTGCGCAAAAGGTTGGGCAGCTGACTCAGGGAGCCACGCGCCATCAGTTCGTGCGCACAGGCTTCGACAATCTCCGCGGCAATCTGAAAGTCGCCGGCCAGCACGGCGTGGCGCACCGCCTCGTCGATATGGCCTTGCTCAAACAGCCAATCCCGAGCCACCGCATGGAGTTTTTTCTGGTCTTCTTCGGGCTGACGACCGAGGTGATCACGCAGTACCTCGCGCAACAACGGATGCAGGCGGTACCAGGTTTCTTTGTCATGGCTCTTGATCTGCGTGATGAACAGGTTATCGCTGTCCAGGCGTGTCAACTGGCTCATCATCCCGGCAATCGCGTGCGGCTTGCCGACAAGCCTGGCACACAGCGGGGCGGTGAATCGGTTGCAGATCGAAGAGTGCGTCAACAACTGCAGATCCGCGAGGGGTAAATGGACCAATACTTCCTGTTCAAAATATTGCGCGAAGGCTCCAGCACCACGCACCTGCATACGACTAAAGCCGGCGCCATGCTTGGATTTCAAATCAATGGCGAACAATTGCAGGCCAGCCACCCAGCCATCGGTCAAGTCATGCAAGAGCTCGGCATCGTGATGGCTGATCTCGCCGAACTGCCGCAGGTAGCGCCCCGATTCTTCGACGGTAAAACGCAGGTCCTGCAAGTCATACTCGGTCAACTGGCCCTGAGTGCGCAGACGGGCCAGCGGAAGCGTGGCAGGTAAAGTGCTGCGCGTACCGAGCACCAGGTGCAGGTTCGGCGGCGCATAGTCGAGCAGCCAGCCTAGCAGTTTGAAGATGTCGGGGTCGTTGAGGTGGTGTACGTCATCGATCATCAACACCAGGTCGTGGGCGTGACCGGCAATCGCCTGTAGCAGCACGATGATCCAGTGTTCGAGCGCCAACTCGCCGCCACCCTCACCAAACAGCAGGGTCGCCTCCCGCGCCAGCGCGGCGTCGACTTCGGCAACACTGGCCAACAGGCAGTTGGTCAGCCGTGCCGGCTCGTTGTCCTCTCCGGTTAGCGACAACCAGGCGACATCGAAATCGATCGCTATCAATTCGCGACGCCAGGCCAGCAAGGTGCTGGTCTTGCCGCTCCCAGCCGGCCCCTGGATGGCCACACAGCGCTGCCGACGCGCCTCCATCAGGCGGCTCATCAGTGCCGCGCGGGGCATCAGTTGACGCGCGCCGCGAGGGGGAATGACCTTGGTGTCAGGGATAAGCTGAAGAACCCGGTCGGCAGGTAGATGGAGCCTGGAGCCTGAGGGTGGAGTGGGCATGGACTGAATTCCGCAAACAATCTTGTTCAAGTGCAAGTCTAATACAGGACGAACGCCAGGCTCATACATGACAGCAATACACATGCGCGCCGCCGGCGCGCATGTGATCGGCATTAAGCGCGACCGTACAGCGTGACGACGCAGGCACCACCCAGTCCAAGGTTGTGCTGCAGGGCAAGATTCACGCCTTCGACCTGACGTTTGTCGGCGGTACCGCGCAACTGATGGGTCAGTTCATAGCACTGCGCAAGCCCAGTGGCGCCCAGCGGGTGGCCTTTGGAAAGCAGGCCGCCGGACGGGTTGGTCACCACGCGACCGCCGTAGGTGTTGTCGCCATCGAGCACGAACTTCTCGGCGCCGCCAACCGGGCAAAAGCCCAACGATTCATAGGTCAGCAACTCATTCTGGGCGAAGCAATCATGCATCTCGGCGACCAGGATATCCTGCGGGCCGACACCGGCCTTCTCGTATACTTCGCTGGCGGCGCGCTGGGTCATGTCGAAACCGACCGTCTGGATCATCGACGCCGGTTCGAATGAAATCCCGCGGTCAGTGGTCATCGACTGCGCCAGGATCACTACATCGGTACGCAAACCGTGCTTTTTGGCAAACGCTTCGCTGCAAATGATCGCGGCAGCCGCACCACAGGTCGGTGGGCACGCCATCAAACGCGTCATCACGCCGGGCCACAGCACCTGATCGTTCATCACGTCCTCGGTGGTGACGATTTTACGGAACAGTGCCAATGGGTTGTTGGCCGCATGACGACTGGCCTTGGCGCGGATGGCAGCGAAGGTACTGAGCTCGGTGCCGTAGCGTTGCATGTGTTCGCGACCGGCGCCGCCGAACTGACGAAGGGTCATCGGCACACCGATCGCGCCGGCGTCGGCGGTCAGCTCGTCCGACACGTGCAGATGCTTGCCCATGCACGCCGGGCGATCAGTAAACACCGCTCCCAGGGCACCCGGCTGCATCTGTTCGAAACCCAGGGCCAGAGCGCAATCGACCGCCCCGCTTTCCACCGCCTGGCGCGCCAGGTACAGGGCCGTGGAACCGGTGGAACAGTTGTTGTTGACGTTCACCACCGGCACGCCACTCATGCCCACTTCGTAGAGCGCCGATTGACCGCAGGTCGAGTCGCCATAGACGTATCCGACATAAGCCTGCTGAACCAAATGGTAGTCCAGGCCAGCGTCTTTCAATGCCTGACGGGTCGCTTCAGCGCCCATCTGGATATAAGACCCACTGGCACCAGGCTTCAGGAACGGGATCATGCCAACCCCGGCAACGTACGGTTTGTGTGACATCACATTCTCCATAAAAATTAGGCCCTGCTTCGGCGTCTTGCTCTACTGCCCGACCGCCCGAATTATCCGGACTGCCATCGTTGCGAAGCCGTTGCAGGCTGTACCCGCTCGCCGCGGGGGGTATATGGGGGGGGCCCCACTCTCGCCCCGACCAGTGTTCGTCCACGATCAATTTTGTCGTTGCACAAACGCGCACTAATCGGCCTAAAATCCTGCAAAACATAACAACGCAGTGGGAGCCTTTCACCAAGGTCCTTCAAATCCGTTGCAGACTGGATTCGCCATGCCTCCGAATGCCCCGCCAATCACCACCCGATTCTCGCCGCCACGCATCAGCAGTCACGCGGTGCTGCGCGAATTGCTTCTGGCCCGCCTGCAGGCGGCTCGGGATTGCCGGCTGATCCTGATCAACGGCAGTGCGGGTTTCGGAAAGACCACGCTGATGGCGCAGTGGCGACAAAGCCTGATCAAGGACGGCAACAGCGTTGTATGGTTGTCGCTGGCGCAGGAAGACGGCGCTCTGGAGTCTTTTTGCGCCAACCTCATCTGCACACTGCAAAACGCCGGTGTGCCCCTTGAGGAAGACCTGCTGCTGTTGATCGAGCGCGAGTCTCTGGACGGTTTGCTCGCCTTGGCTTCGGTCATGATCAACACGTTGGCTCGGGTGAACGCACCACTGTATTTGATGATCGATGACTTCCATTTCGCCACCGATCCACGCATTTCGCGCCTGGTGCAACTGTTGGTGGATGGCGCTCCAACACAGCTCCACATCGTGCTGGCCTCAAGGGTCAATGCCAATCTGAAACTCGGGCGGTTGCGTGCGATGGCTGAGCTCTGCGAGATCGGGGCTACCGAGCTGGGCTTTGATTTCAACGAGTCCCTGACCTTCCTCAAGGCCTACCTGGACGATGGCATCGATATGGAGCTGGCGCACGCCATCCACGAGAATACGGACGGTTGGCCCATCGGCCTGCAATTGATGTCCATCTCCCTCAAGGCCAACCCGCGCAAAGAAGCGAAGATCCATCGACTGCTACCAGGCAACAGCGACCTGCGCGACTATCTCGCTGAAGACGTGGTGGCCGGATTACCGGCAGAGATCATCAAGTTCCTCGAGAAAATCTCGATCCTGCGCCGCTTCAATGCGCAGGTGGCAGAGCACGTCAGCCAGACGCCGCAAACAGTCGACCTCATCGCCAGCATCGAGGCCCACAACCTGTTCATCCTGCCTGTCGACATGGAGAGTCAACAGCAGTGGTATCGCTTGCATCCGCTGTTCGCCGAGTTCCTGCAACAACGTTTGGTCGCATCAGACGTCGACATGTCCCCGCTGCACCTGCGCGCCGCACACTGGTTCGAACAGGCCGGGATGGTGAGCGAGGCGACACGCCATGCAGTGCTCAGCGAAAACCTTGAGGAACTGGTGCGCCTGCTGGAGCGCAAACAGCCGACCTATCACGGTCTGAGCCATCTTGGCCAGTTTATGCGCTGGCTGGATTGCGTTCCGCTGGAGCAGCTGACACAACACCCCAAAGTACTGCTGCAAGGCGCTTGGGGCTGCTTGTTGACGATGCTGACCAGCAAGGCTGAAACCTGGATTGAGGTCCTCGAAAAAAGCTCGGCGGACCCGTCCACCTGGAAACCTCACATCGATCTCGTCAGGGCCGCGATCGCCCTGCAACACGATGACCTGGCGCGCTGCAGTCAGCTTGTTCAGGGTTTACGCGAGCGCACCTTTACCCATCCATTCAATGAACGAATGCGCGTTTGCCTGTACATCAACAGTCTGGTCTACCTCGGCCAACAACAGCAGGCCTGGCAATACCTGAACGGCCCCGAATGCGCAACGCTGCGCACCGGCCATGACGAGCTGGCGCTGATGATCGTCGCCACCACCGCTCACGGCATTCTGCTGTGCGGGAATGTTCTGGAAGCTTCGCGGCATCTCATCGACGTCCTGCTTCTGGCCGAGAACAAACATGGCCGGCGCTCGGTCAGCGCCTGCACCTGTGCAGTGGCCGTCGCCGAGGCACACTACGAAATGGACCGCATCGACGACGTGCGCGAAACCCTGAGCAACCGCCTCGATCTTTTGCGTTTTGCCCCTCCATCAGTGAGCATCTCGGCGATGATCAGCGTCGCCCGCATGAATTATCTGCTGGAGTCGTCAGCTACTGCGCTGACATACCTGACCAAGATGGCCGGGGAATTTCGCGCCAGAGGTTTCGATCGCGCGCTGGCCCATAACCTGACCGAGCAAGTACGCATTCTGCTGGGCAATGGCGACTGGCGCCAATGTGAAAGCCAGAGAGCCGGCCTCGATGCACTGACTCATCGGCACTGCAGCGATACGCCGCTGGCGCATGAGATCGGCGCCCTTGCAGCCTTGTCGCGGGCGCGCATCTGCCTGGCCAGGCAAGAGCCGGACCGCGCGCTGCTGGCGCTGGACATCGTCGAGCAATTCGCCAGCCGCTACAGTCGAGGTAAATGGCGAATCCAGTCGAACCTGTTACGTGCCGTGGCGCTCAATGACCTGGGACGCCAGTCGGAGTCCGCTGTGTTGTTGCGGGCGATCGTGGGCGAAAGCTACGAACTGGGCATGGTACGCACCCTGCTGGATGAAGGCCCTTCCCTGCTGGCGCTATTGGCCAACCTCGATTGCCGGGACGATCCGGTGCTGGACAGCTATCGCAGTCGACTGGCCGCTGTGCCGTTGTACTGCGCCAGCACTGGCCCGGGATTAGCACGCGCGACGAAGGATTCGGCGGCAGGTGAGCACTCGCTATTTACCAAACGAGAACTGGAAATCATCGGCCTACTTGAGCAGTCGATGCCCAACAAGCGCATTGCACAGACCCTCAATCTCAGTCAGGAAACCATCAAGTGGAACTTCAAGAACATCTACACCAAGTTGGGTGTGTCGTCCCGCTATGAAGCACTGACTGCGTTGAGACAACGGGCTGAGCAATAAGGCAATTCGAAAAAAGATGACATGTGTGGGAGCGAGCTTGCTCGCGATGGACTCAAGAGCGCTGCGCTGAATCAAAAAGCTCGCGTTACCGTTAACGTCCATCGCGAGCAGGCTCGCTCCTACAGATAGACCCTCCTGCGGGAGCGAGGGCTTGCAATTTCCGGGATCAGCGAATACCTGCGTTGCGCAAGGCTGCCGGTGTGAACTCAGCCAGGTTCGGTTTGACACCGTACTCGATTCCCTCCTTGAATTCGTTGCCCAGTGCCATGACTAGGTAGCGTCCTGCTACCAGGTCATAGAGCGTCTGACCGGCATAGGTTCCGACGCCCTGTTCATAGTCGTTAATAGCCATACCTTCAGCAACACGCCACAACTGCCCGCGACCGTCGTAATGGTCGACCTCGGCCAGCTGCCAGTTGTCTTCATCAAAGTACATATGACGCTTAGCGTAGATATGACGCTGACCTGACTTCAGGGTGCCCACCACTTCCCACACACGGTGGAGCTCGTAGCGGGTCAAGTCCTGATTGATGTGCCCGGCCTTGAGAATGTCGGCGTACTTGAGCGACGGCGAGGCCAGGCGATAGTTGTTGTAAGGGATGTACATCTCCTTCTTGCCAATTAGCTTCCAGTCATAGCGGTCCGGCGCGCCGTTGAACAGGTCTCCGTTATCGGACGTCCGCATGCCGTCCGACGCGGTACCTGGCCCATCGTAAGCGATTTGCGGCGCACGCCGCACACGGCGCTGACCGGCGTTGTAGACCCATGCCAGACGCGGTTCCTTCACCTGGTCGATGGTCTCGTGCAACAGCACAACGTTTCCGGCCAGGCGTGCCGGCGCTGTCACGCGCTGTTTGTAATACGCAAAAATGTTGGCCGTGCTTTCCTTGTCGTCTCCGGTCATGTATTGCGGGAACGCCATTTCATCTTCGAATTCGACGATGGTGAACGACCCATCGACCTGCGGTGTGGCCTGGACCATCTCGCGTCGCTGATTGTGACCGCGGTAGCGCGTCAGGTGATTCCAGAGCACTTCAACGCCGTTTTTTGGAATCGGGAATGCGAAGCTGCGAGAGCCACTGAAATTACTCAGGCCATTGCCACCGTCGACCGGCTGAGTGTTCAACGCACTCTGTTTCGTGGCGTCGTAGATATCCTGCGGGGCAGCCGCTGTGCGATGAGTCTTGTACACCGGAATCTTGTAAGTGTTGGGATAGCGCTTGAACATGGCCAGCTGACCGGCAGTGAGCTTGTCCTTGTACTGTTCGGCGTTAGCTGGCGTGATGACGAATAGCGGCTTTTCATCGCTGAACGGATCGCCCAGAAATCGATTGGTAACGGGCGCCGCACCAGGCTTCAAACCACCCGTCCAGGCAGGAATGCTGCCATCGGCATTGCCTTCCTTCTGCGCGCCGAGCGGCGTCAAGGTGGTACCCAGTTTTGCCGCCTCTTCCGCAGACACTGCCGCCATCACTTGCCCGGCCAACAGGGTCAGCGCGAGTGCGCCTATATGCATCATTGTTTTTGTTTTCATGCTTGCTTTCTCTCGCCTGTCTTCTGTTTAGAAGTTCACGCCAAAGCTGAGCGCGACGAAGTCGCGGTCACCATTGGTGTTGAAATGACCACCGAAGAAATCGGTGTAACTGAGGCTCGCGGTGTAGCTGTTTTTGTAATCGGCATCGACGCCGAGGCTGACGGCCTTAAGCCCTTCTTCAAAGTTGGGCCCGGTGCCCTCGACGTCATGCGACCAGGCCAGGTTCGGTGCCAGGTTGATGCCGGCGAATACGTTCGGATAATCCAGACGAGCGCGAGCGCGGTAACCCCAGGAACTGGTGGTGTAGAAGCCCTTGTCGTTGCATTCCTGCTGGGGGTTGTTGGTGGTGTTCAAGCACGCAGCATTCGCAGTCCCCGGCTGGACGCCGACGCCGAATATCCCGCTGCGACCGAAGCGCAGATCGTTGCCGTCGGCATCGCTCAGCCCATTGATGCGGTTGTAACCCACCTCACCCACCAGGGTCAGGCGACTGGCCCCCATGACCTGCTCAAAAAACTGCGTGGCGGACATCTGCGTCTGCAGCACCGGCATGCGTTTGTACCCGTTGATCTCGCCGCCCGGGGTTGTGGTGGCGTAGCCGATCCGGTTCAACAGCGCCGTCGGGTTGCCGGTTGTGGCTCCCGCCATGTCGATGGTGTTGATCTGCAGTGGCATGTTCGGCCGGTAACTGATTTCGCCGCCCAACGAGGTGCCATTGACGTTGGTCTGGAAACTCAGGCCATACAGACGGATATCTTCCGGGTAATCGACAAAATAGCGCGAAGCGCGAACCGCCGGGATTGGGTTGGCGGGATTGAAGGCCACGCTCGAACGCAGGGCGCTCAAATAAGGGCCGCGGCTGTGATAGTTCATCACGTACGCACCGAACTCGGTGTCGTTGAGCTCTGGCACAAACCAGCGCAGGGCCAGGCCGTACTGACCGCTGTCACGGGCCTCGTTGTCTTTCACCCGCGGGGTGTAGGCGTTGTCGGTATTGTTGTTGAAACCGGGCGGGTTGGCCGTGTTGTTGGCCAGCCCCGGTGCCAGATCCAGCCCGGCGCCCACCTGGCGGTCATTGCAACCTTTGGACAGGGGATCGACGCCGAAGAAGGTGCCGCAGTTGTCAACGACAGTACTTTCCCACTCCAGCTGGTAGAACGCCTCGGTACTGAAATTCTCGGTGATGTTCTGCGACATGTAGAACATGTTGACCGGAATCAGGCCTTCCTTGACCTCGGCACCTGGACGCCGCAGTGCAGCCACATCGATCGGGTTGATCGAGTTGATGCTGTTGCCGATGAAAGTACTTTCGCCCCAACTCACCACCTGCTTGCCAAGACGCACGTTGCCCGGTAGTTCGCCGATGTTGTAGTTGTGATAGACAAAAGCATCGAGGAATTCGGCACCGGATGCCTTGGCCATGTCATTGCGGCCGCTGTCGTCAATGTCATAGAACGGCCGGTGTTCGTCCTTCAGTTCGAAGTCGTACCAGTACTTGCCACGTACGAAGATGCCGCTGTCGCCGTACTTCAACTCGAGGTCGTGGATGCCTTTGAATATCTTCGAGAACGTTTCACCCTTCTTGAAGTTCAGGCGGTTGTCGTCAGACAGCCGGGACGACGAGTTACCGCGCCTGCCCTGCGAGTTGAACGGGGAAATGAAATCAGGATCACCCCCGCGCACCGCCCAACTGGCACCCATGGACAGGGACGTGTCGAACTGCCCCTTGATTTCCCCGATTTCGAAGTTGACGGCATTGGCCTGGGTGCTCATGCCGATGGCAACAGCAGCCGCCAGCAGTTGGGGGCGAAAGCCACCCTGCATTATTGTTTTTGTCATGCGGCACTCCGATAAATGTTTTCTTGTCTTTTTTGTGTTTAGAGCGGTTCGATCCTAAGAGTCGGGCTGGTCAACACGCCCACCCGCGGGAGGGGGAATAAGGGGGGGATGTATAAACAAGCGACGAAGTCGTGTGTACGAAGGCTGAAGGGCGTTACCCTTCGAAGCGGTTCAACGTGCGGTAGTGATCGAACGGGATATAGCGCGATCGGCGGTCACGCATGATTTTGACCAGCGCCACTTCCGGGTCGCGAGCAAAGAACAAGCGACCACCAAGCGCCACCAAGTGGTCGAGCAGGTGTTCCTTCTCGTCGACCACTCGCTCAGCGTTACGGTCCCGGCCGCTGGTCACCTCCAGATCCAGCCAATGCGTGCCGGGAATCAGGTCGCCGCAAAAAATCATTGGCCCGCCTGGCAATTGGATTTCAGGCAGAAGCTGGCCCGGGGTAAACCCATCGCTTATGTGAAAACACCAGCCATCGCCGAGTGACTCACATCGGCCGCTTCCGATCAGGGTCAAACGCCCACTGCTTTCAAGTCCATGCACCAGGGATGAGACGAACAGGTCCCGATCCCGTGGATGCGGATGGCGTGCGCGATGCCAATGTCGTTCACCGCACACATAGCGCGCTCGCGGGAACAGCAGGCGCGGCATGTCACCGTCTCTGACCCGCTCACTTGTTTCCTTGCAAAGCTGCGCATGCACGTGTGTCAGAACCACGGTATCGATGTCGTCTTCATTCAGCCCGCGCCGCGCCAGGCTTTCGAGCAACCCCGCCGGTCGCGGCTGGCAACCGCATTTTCGCGCAAGTGGCGCCAGCAGATTGTCGGCACCGGCCATGACCAGGATGTTTTTGCCTTGCTCTTGCACCAACAACACCCGAGCAGACATCTCTACCGTGTTGTCGTGGTCGGGCTTCATCCAGTCGGCCCATAGCACGCGCGGCGTATGCCCGAACAACATGCCGCCGTCCAGTCGACGACGCAGGCCTGTCAATGTGGAAATGCTACGGCTCAATTTCTTCCCCTTGTGTACACACTCTCCCCTGCGGCAGCACGCGGTGTGCCTGTTCGACCACGAGAGCCGGTTTTGCGACTGCTGCGCAGCCGGACGCAGGCTGTGCCAGCTGCTACAGGGAAGGTGTTTTAACGGTTATGCGTGGACCTGCAGCAGCCGGCTGTAAGTCTTGAGGTGATGGTCGTCGTTGCCGAACTGGTGGCTGAGCATCAGCAAATGCTTGGCGTGGTGCGACAGCACGTATTCCCAGGTCAGACCGATGCCGCCGTGCAGTTGGATACCCTGCTCGGCAATAAACCGGCCGGCGCGCACGATCAACACCTTGGCGGCGGCCAGAGTGCGGCTGCGCTCGTCGCTGTCAGGCGCATCAGCTGCGCATGCGGCGAGGATGGCCATGGAGTTGGCCTGGTCCAATTCGATACGCATGTCCACCATGCGGTGTTGCAGAGCCTGGAACTTGCCGATCGCCTGGCCGAACTGTTGACGTGTCTTGAGGTAATCAAGGGTCAAGTCGCACACCGCTTCCATACTGCCTACCGCTTCGGCGCACTGCGCGGCCAGCGCGCGACCCTGTTGGTAGCGCAGCGCGGCCAGGGCTTGACCGGGCTCACCGAGTACACCGGCGGCGCTGACGAAAACATCGTCCAGGTACAGTTCGCAGGCATTGCGGCCATCCATGGTCGGATAGACGCGGCGGCTGATACCCGGCGCACGCGGATCGAGCAGGAACAGGCTGATGCCGGTTTCGTCACGATCGTTGCCTGAGGTTCGCGCGGACACGACAATCAACCCCGCACTGTGCCCTGCGACCACTACCGATTTACGCCCGTTGAGACGCCAGCCTCCGTCCTCGGCTTTGGCGCGGGTGCGCACATCGTGCAGCTGGTAATGGCTGGTTGGCTCGTCGACGGCTACTGCCAATTGCAATTGCCCGCTGGCAACGGCCGGCAGCAATTCGTGGCGTTGTTCGTCACTGCCCGATTGGGTCAGCAGGCCACCGGCGAAAATCACCGAATGCAAATAGGGTTCAAGGCACAAACCGCGTCCCAACTCGGTCATGATCAGCAGTGTCTCCACGCCGCTGCCACCAAAACCACCAAATTCCTCGGCGAATGGCACGGCGGTCAGACCCAGCTCGCCCAGTTGGCGCCAAAACGCAAGGCTGTAGCCCAGCTCGCTCTTGGCGAACTGTTCGCGCGCTTCGAACGCGTAATTGTCACGCACCAGGCGAACGGCGGTGTCCTGCAGCATCTGCTGCTCTTCGGTAAGTTTGAAGTCCATGATCGCTATTCCCCTTACAGCTCTAGAATCATCTTGGCGATGATGTTCTTCTGGATTTCGTTGGAACCGCCGTAGACCGAAGTCTTGCGCATATCCAGGTATTGGCTGGCAGGCGTGGTGCTGTAGTCGCGGTATAGATCCGCTTGCTCGCCATAGCCCAACTCTTCTTCAATGAAGGGCATGGCATACGGCCCCAGAACCTTGCTCATCAAGTAGGTGATGGCCTGACGGATTTCACTGCCCTTGATCTTCAGAAACGAGCTTTCGGTGCCTGGCACTCCGCCGTCACGGGCAGCGGCGACAATGCGCAGGTTGCTCATTTCGATCGCCATCAGCTGGATTTCCAGCTCGACGATTTGCATGCGCAACTGAATGTCGTCGATCAGTGGCAGGCCGTCGCGTTGCTCCTGGCTGGCGATGCGCTTAAGGCGCCCGAGCATCTGCTTGGCCTGACCAATGCCGGCAATGCTGGTGCGCTCGTGGGTCAACAAGTACTTGGCGCAGGTCCAACCCTTGTTCTCCTCGCCGACCAGGTTTTCCAACGGCACGCGCACGTTGTCGAAGAACACTTCGTTGACTTCATGCTCGCCATCGAGGGTGATGATCGGGCGTACGGTGATACCCGGGGACTTCATGTCGATCAACAAGAAACTGATGCCCCGCTGCTGTTGCGCTTCGGGGTCGGTGCGCACCAGGCAGAAAATCCAGTCGGCGTAATGGGCCAGGGTGGTCCAGGTTTTCTGACCATTGACCATGTAGTGGTCGCCATCACGTACGGCCCGCATCTTGACCGCGGCCAGGTCAGAACCGGCACCCGGCTCGGAATAACCCTGACACCACCAGTCTTCAGCGCTAAGGATGCGCGGCAGAAAGCGCGCCTGCTGTTCTGGTGTACCGAACTTGATAATCACCGGGGCAACCATGTTGACGCCGAACGGCACGATCCACGGTGCGCCGAACGCGTAGCATTCTTCGTCGAAGATATGTTTCTCCACCGCGCCCCAACCGGTGCCGCCAAATTCAACGGGCCAGCTGGCCGCCAACCATCCTCGCTCATTGAGCAGGCGCATCCAGGTGACCTGGTCTTCTTTGTTGAAACGCTTGCCTTGGCGACCGCGCGCTGCGATATCGGCCGGCAATCTGTCGCGCAAAAACGCCCGGACTTCCTCGCGGAAAGCCACTTCGGCAGGGGTGAATTGGATGTCCACTGATGTACTCCTCACATTCGGCTGAAAGTGGGCAAGGACAGCTCGACTGACCCACTGGCAACCACGTTAGAAGATTGATCAGCGCGACCTCCCCCCCCACGGAAGGGGGGCTTGGGAAGCAATCGACAATTGCCCTCAAACAATCGCGCCGACGTTGCGCAGTTCGTCGATCTGCCCGCTGCTCAGGCCGAGTTTTTCAAGAATCTCGAGGGTGTTTTCGCCGTTCTTCACCACCCTTCCCGCTTCCACGGGTGTACGACTCAAACGCGGAGCTGGCGCCGGGTGCAATACGCCGGCAGTTTCCATAAACAGACCGCGAGCGCGGTTGTGCGGGTGGGTAAAGGCTTCGCTGAAATCCAGCACCGGAGCGAAGCAGGCATCAGTGCCTTCCAGCAATTGGCTCCAGGCATCGCGGGTGCGAGTCATAAACAGCTTCTCGAGTTTCAGGCGCAACGCCGGCCAGTCCTGCTTTTGCCATTGCGGCTTGAAGTCCGGATCGTCGATCTCGCATAACTCCAGAAGCAGTTGATAAAACTGCGGTTCGATGGCGCCAATCGACACAAACTTGCCGTCGGCGCACGTGTAGCAACCATAGAAAGGAGCACCGCCATCAAGCATGTTGTGCTGGCGCTCATCGTCCCACTGGCCCTGGTGACGCCAGTCGTAATACATGCTGGCGAGCAATGTCGCGCCGTCACAGATGGCCGCGTCCACGACTTGTCCCAAGCCAGATTTCTGAGCCTCAAATAGTGCTGCCAGAATACCTGTCACCAAAAACATCGCCCCCCCGCCCATGTCGCCAACAAGGTGCAATGGTGGCGTCGGTGGCCGGTCGGCGTGGCCCATCGCGTTAAGTACGCCTGACAGAGCAATGTAATTAAGATCATGCCCTGCCGCGTGTGCCAATGGCCCACTCTGGCCCCAACCGGTCATGCGCCCGTAGATCAATCGCGGATTACGTTCAAGGCAGATTTCTGGACCCAGGCCAAGGCGCTCCATGACGCCGGGCCGGAACCCTTCGATCAGCACGTCGGCGTCGTCGATCAGCTGCAACAACACTTCAGTGGCGCCGGGTTTACGCGGATCTATCGCAATGCTGCGACGGCCGCGCCCAAGCAGGCTGCCATCGGCATTGAGAAAACCGGACGCATGACGGTCAACGCGAATGATCTCCGCGCCCATATCCGCCAGCATCATGGCAGCGAACGGCGCAGGGCCGATCGCATTCATTTCCACTACTTTCACACCTGCCAAAGGTCCGGGCATCTCAAGTTTCTCTTTTGTTATAGGGAGGCTGTTCGCTGCGGCTCAAGACATTAAATGCCCGGCGTCCTGAGCGCCCCACACTCCATGGGGGGGAATCCCCCCCATGGGCCTGTCCCTAAACGGACCGCCCTCCTAACCAATGATCAAGCTTGGGCCACATCCGCTTGACCGCAGCCGGCCCCGCCACCAGGCTGACATGGCCGCCCGGTAGCATTAGTTCTTCCTTGTCAGGTGAACCCACACGAGCGACCAAAGGCTGCGCGCAATCGGGCGGAACCAGTGAGTCGTATTGCGCGATGATGTGCAGCAGCGAAGTCCGGATATTCTTCAGATCGACCTCTTGGCCACCGATGCGCAAGCCACCTTCGTACAGCGAATTCTTTAGACCGAACTCTTGGTGGACCTGCCGGAAATACTCGCCGGGAAGCGGCAGTGTCTCGTCATTGAAACGCGCCATCATGCGGTAACCCCTGACGTAGTCGTCGTTCCACATGTTGTCCCAAAGCCGGGCCTGACCGGCGATGCGACCTGCAGGACGATGCAGCTCAATAGCCCTGATGATGGTCTCTGGCGGGACAAGGCCCGCTGCATCGATCAAGCGCTCGGCCTTGAAATGACATTGCTTGGCCAGGGGCATCTTCGTCCAGTCGATGGGCGTTGTGAAACACACCAGGTTCTTCAGAGGGCCTCCGGGATGCAGTGCAGCGTAAAGCGCCGAAAGGACGCCACCCATGCAGTAGCCAATCAGCGTGACATCGTCCACACCCGAGTCCTGCTGCACGCGACGAATACAATCGGGAATGAAGTCGAGCACGTAGTGCTCAAGCTTCAGATGGGCCTCTTCCCGGCTCGGCGCATTCCAGTCCATGACATAGACGTCGTAACCCTTTGCGAGCAGAAACTCGATCAGGCTCTGCCCCTTCGTCAGGTCAAAAATGGCCGCCTTGCTGGTCGTCGCCATGACAAACAGCAACGGCACGCGATAAATTTCCTCCGATGTCGCGTGATAGTGGTACAGGCACAAGGTGCCGCGACGGTGAATGAGTGTCTTGGGCGTCAAGCCCACCGCTGGCGGCGGAGTGCTCAAATACTCGAGACCCTTGAGGCCACGCTGGACCATCATGCCGAGCTCTGAACGTAGCCTGTCGGTCAACGACATCTCAACGATCTTACTGTCATGCGGCCGGCTCATTGACACCTCCTGCCTTTCTTTTACGCTTGGGCGCCGGCTTGAGCGGCGCCGGACGCGCCTGAGCCAATGGGCGGCGCGTGCGTGGCGGTTGCGGTGCAATCGCGGTACCGGTTGGCGCAGGAAGCAATTGATCGAGCTTGTCCTCCACTCGCCGTAAAGATGCTGCCAGGGCGTCTACCTCGGCGCGGCTGGGCAGGCCCATGCGCTTGTGCAAGCGTTCCAGCGATGTCTGCGACAGGTGCTGCAGCCCGAGGGTGACCCTGGAATATTGATCGATCACCGAGCCCAGTTCTTTCGAGTCGATGTTACGAGCGGCCAGGGCATTGATGCCGTTTTCGAACCGGGTAATAGCCTCACGATACAATTTGAACGGATCTGGTAATGCCACGACGTATTCCTCGATCAAGGTTTTAGAGTGAAGTTTTTCTCTGTCGGCCAGGTTTGACGCGCGGCGAGCCGGTCCAGACCGGATATGGCTTTGCGCCGGATAATTACGGTGGGTATCAGCCACGGCCTGATCAACAACCGGCAGGCACCGGCCGCTTTTGGTGATAGCAGACGCAGCAAGGTGATACCCCATCGCTCAGTGACAACCCAGGTGGTCAGGGTGGAGGTTGCTAACTCGTCGGCGGTGGCGCGCAGGCGCGACTGTTTGCGTGGCCCCCTGTCGGCGATCTCGATCGTCCTGTCCGCAGCCGGATGCCGGGCGAACACGGTTGTCAGCGCATTGCCGATGCGTTGCAAGGCGTCGCGGCTGGCACTGTTGACCGAATCAAAATTGAGGAATCCGTGGAACTGCCCACTGTAGTGCAACAGTTCCACCGGCACGTCGGCTGCACGCAGGCGAGCGGCATAGTCCAGGCCATCGTCGCGGATCGGATCGAAACCGGCACTGACGACGACTGCCGGTGCCAGGCCACGCATGTCCGGGCTGCGGCGTGGGGAATACCAGGGGTCCAGCAAGTCCAGGGTGTCGAGCGAAGGGGCCAGGGTCTGCTCGATCCATTGCACCGCGTGATCGGTCAACAGCGCTCGCCCGAACGCGTTCTCTGCGTAGGAAGGGAATTTCTCCACCAGTTCGGTGGCCGGATAAACCAGCACTTGCAGGCTCGGTGACGGGCCGCCGCGACGCAGGCTTTCCTGGGCAACGGCAGCACAGAGATTGCCACCCGCCGAATCGCCCCCCAGCGCCAGGCGAGCCGTATCGATACCCAATTGGGCGCCGCTCTTTGCCATCCACTCGAATGCCGCAAGGGCATCGGCGCGGCCCGCAGACAGATCGTGTTCCGGCCCCAGGCGATAGCGAACGGCAATGACGATACAGTTGGCGGCCAGCGCAATGCTGCGGCAGATGCCATCGGCAGTATCCAGGTCGCCGATGATGAACCCGCCACCGAAAAACCACATGAACGCAGGCCGCAGTTCTTGCGCATTGTCAGGTTTAAAGATGCGCAGAGCGATTTCGCCACTTGGTCCGTCGATCATCTGCTCGGTTACAGAACCCACCGGAGGATTGCGCGCGAGAGCCAGGGCCGCCAAGCGCCAGCCCAGGCGCAGTTTGGGCAGCGAGTAGTCTTCTGCTCGGCGCAGGCACATGGAGAGGTTGGCCAAACGCAGGAATGCACGCGCCTCACGGTCGGGTTGATGGGCGCGCAACACGCGAGGCATACCAATTGCCGATCGCTCAGGGTGCACCTTTGGGGGTTTTTCGTTTTTCATTGCCACTCCATTCGCAGGGAATCCGTATACCGCGCATAAGCAACAGCTTACTGAGCGCCACGGTTGCGGTGGCTACCCTCAATGGGGGGTAAAGCAAACCAGCCATCGGTTATCGAAGTCGAAAAACTCAATTGGAGTACCGTAAAAACGGTGTCCGTTTTTCACCTGTCTGGTCGCATTGACGCGAGTGCCCTTGAGTTAGTGCAGCCTCACAAGGTTGGTGGTAAACCTCAAATCAAGTTCAAGGGAGCAGTAAATATGACCCGCAAACGCAAGTGGTTTAAGGGGTATGCGCTGGTGGTCGTCTCGGTGATGGCTATTTCGGCAACTGCCGCAGCCGCGGAAAAACCCAACATTCTGGTGATCTTCGGCGACGACGTTGGCCAGACCAACATCAGCGCCTATTCCATGGGAGTGGTGGGTTACAAGACTCCAAACATCGACCGCATTGCCAAGGAAGGCATGATGTTTACCGACTACTATGCGGAGAACAGTTGCACCGCTGGACGCTCTTCATTCATTACGGGACAAACGCCGTTGCGTACCGGCCTCACCAAAGTAGGTATGCCAGGTTCGACTGTCGGCCTGCAAAAGCGCGACATCACCATCGCCCAGGCCCTGAAGTCACAAGGTTATGCCACCGGCCAGTTCGGCAAAAATCACCTCGGTGACCGTGACGAATACCTGCCGACTGCGCACGGGTTCGACGAATTCTTTGGCAACCTCTATCACCTCAATGCCGAAGAAGAACCGGAGCGTCCCTACTGGCCCAAGGATGATGCCGAGTTCGTCAAAGCTGCCTCTCCTCGCGGGGTGATTCACAGCTTCGTAGACGGCAAGATTGAAGACACCGGCGCGCTTACTGCCAAGCGCATGGAAACCATCGACGACGAAACCACCGCCGCTGCTCAGGCTTTCATCGAGAAACAGGCCAAGGCGGACAAACCCTTCTTTGTCTGGATGAATACCACCCGGATGCACGCGTATACCCACGTACGCGATTCGATGCAGGGTCAAAGCGGCATGCCCGGCAATGAATATGCCGATGGCATGCTCGAGCACGACGGCGACATCGGCAAGCTGCTGAAAACCCTCGACGACCTGAAAATCGCCGACAACACCATCGTCGTCTACACCACCGACAATGGCCCGAACCAGTTCGGTTGGCCGGACGCCGCGACCACGCCCTTCCGCAATGAAAAGAACTCCAACTGGGAAGGCGCATTCCGGGTGCCGGCGATGATCCGCTGGCCGGGCAAGATCAAACCGGGAGAGGTCTCGAACGAGATATTCTCGGGACTTGACTGGTTTCCGACCTTGATGGCTGCCGCCGGCGATACCAGTGTGAAAGACAAGTTACTCAAGGGTTGGGCGCCGGTTTCCGGCGACACCAATTTCAAGGTGCACCTGGACGGCTATAACCAACTTCCGTATCTGACTGGTCAGCAGCCCAAGGGTGAGCGCAAGGAGTTCTACTACTTCAACGACGACGGTGTGCTGGTTTCCATGCGTTATGGCAACTGGAAAGCGGTCTTCTGCGAACAGCGTGAACCGGGTGGTTTCAAAGTCTGGAGTGAACCCTTCGTGTGCCTCAGGGTGCCGAAAATTTTCAATTTGCGCATGGATCCCTTTGAACGTGCAGACGTGGTATCAGATCAATATTATGACTGGTCCACCAAGAATGTTTATCTGACTGAAATGGCCGTCATGAAATCGGCTGCGTTCTTACAGACCTTCATCGACTATCCACCGAGCCAAAAACCAGCCAGCTTCAGCATCGATCAGATCCGTGCCGCAGTAGATGCAAAAATTGATGAAAAAAAATGAAATGACCACCTGATCAATCAGTGTATCGCCCACATGATGTGGGCGGTAATTTTGAAGACACACGACTTTTTATGATCGTCGCGATCAAAACAATCCTTTGACGATTGTCCACTTGGTTCGATAGAGGTTCTTCGAGAAGGGCTGCTATTGGCCGACCCTGTCGAAAAAGTCGGATTTTCAGCTGGCCTGAACTCAGGCACGACCATCGCCTAAAATCCGACTCACCACATTGAGTGGCATCTCGGCCCTTCTTTGACCGTTGCTGCTCAGTTCGCCAGGATCAAATGGGCCAGGACGGCTACTTCTTTAACAAAATCGGCCATAAGCAGCCCTTCGAGATGTCTGATACGGCAACGTTAGATATCGCTTATAGCATCAGAAATATCGTCTACGCTTGATTTGGATCCAGCCGTACAAACCAACCAATGGGAACATCCCAAAGTTTCCTCAAGCGTCTTGCCTGCCCGCGACCTTACTTGCCGCCGTATTCCAGGGAATGGACACTTTTGAGGGATGCACGACATTCTTTTTCGAGCACTCGCGAAGGGAAGTTGACTGCCATGACTCAGCACTGGAATACGTCCGATTCATTCAGCCGTTCCCGCTTGGCATTAGCGCACCTCCCCCGATCGCCAGGCGACCCGGAATATCCTGGTGCTATCCATCCCGTTCTTGCGAAAATCCCGGGGTTTGGTGTCTCTCCCGAATGGCGCCTTCGGCTGCAGGTCGCGGCCACGGTGGCGCTGTTGGGTGGCATGGCCGCGCCCGCGTGGTCCGCGGGTGTCTGCCCTGCACCCGCGGTGGCCGCTAACACTGATTGCACGCTTCCTCCCGGCACCATCGTCAATGTCACTCCAACTGGAGCCATCGGTCTAAACGCCGGTGGTGCCTTGGGGCAGATCACCGCTGATGGCATTACCCTCAATCTCGGGGCCGCCACCACCACAGGCGCATTGGCACTGCAAGGCGCTGCCATCAGCTTTAATGCGAGCACCGTCAATACCACCTCCGTCGGCGCCGCCGCCACCGGACAGATCGGATTACGCGCGTCCGGCGCGGGCAGCAATATCTCGGCGACCGGCGCCACCCTCGACCTGACACCCTCCTCGGGAAACTCACTGAACATGCGTGGCGCCACCGCCGACAATGGCGGCGCGCTCACGCTGAACGGTACCACTGTGCTGGTGACGGGCGGCGCCAATGGCACGGGTAACTACGGTCTGGTCGCGAGCGGAACGGGCAGCCAGCTCAACTTTTCCGGGGGCTCGGTCAGTACCAGTTCCCGGGGCGCCTTCGGGGTGTTGGCCGAAAGCGGCGGAGTGGTCAATTTATCCAACGGCGCACAGATCACCGCCGCCGGGGCACAGAACACCACCACGCTTGCCGGCAGCCATGCTCTGTACGCGACGGGAGCCGGCAGCCAGATCAATGCCACAGGCATCGCGGCCAGCACCTCCGGCACCAACGCGTCAGCCGCGCTTGCCGACACTGGTGCCACCCTGGTCCTGACCAGCAGTTCGTTCACCAACTCGGGGGCCGCCAACATAGACAGCACCCCAAACGCCGGGGTGCGGGCCGTCAACGGTGGCAAGATCGTGATGAGCGGAGCCGGCAGCACGATCACCACAACCGGCGTGCGTGGCTTTGGCCTTTCCGTGGAGGGCGCCGGATCCCAGGCGCAAGTGGCGGATACGGCAATCCAGTTGGCAGGCAGCCGTGCATTCGGAATTTCCATCAAGTCCGGTGGTGTGGCACAGGTGAACAACAGCAGCGTAGCGCTCAACGGTGTCATCGGGCCTTTTTCACCCGCAGTGCAGGTTGAGGGCGTTGGCTCGACTTTGACGCTCACCAACAGCAGTGTCAGCACCACGACCCCCACCGTCGCCGTCGGCGTGACGGCCCGGGATGGCGCAAACCTCACCATCAGCGATAGCTCTATCACCACGACCGGCCCTAACTCCGCAGCACTGAGCGCCAGCGGTCTAGCGGCGTCGCCTGGCTCGGTGACCGCGAACAACGTGACGATCAATACCAGCGGTGACGATAACGCCATGGGCGCTATCGCGGATCTGCACGGCTCGATTACGCTCAATGGCGGCACAATCACCACCACTGGTAACCGGGTCAGGCCGTCGTCCTACGCCCATGGCCTTGGCGCTCGCAATCCCGGCGGCACCCTGATTGCCAACGGCACCGTGGTCAATACTTCCGGGCTTTCCGCCATGGGCGCCTGGTCCGACGATGGCGGTCACTCCACCCTAAATGACATCCGGATCACCACCTCGGGTGAATCGGGCATAGGGGTATTTGCGATCGCGGAACAGGTCGGCACTCAGTTCAGTGCCAACACCACGGCCAACCGCACCACCGTGCAAACCAGTGGCCTGAGCGCCCATGGCGCACAGGCGCAAGCGCGCAATGACCAGCCAGTCGATGTCGCCACCGTCACCGTGAATGACACCTCGATTACAACCCTGGGCACCGGTGCCGCAGGCCTTCGCGCCGTGCTCGAGGACTACGGCACGACGCCCACCGGTCGTGGGCAAGCTGATGTGGTGGCCAACCGCACCACGGTGCTGACCCAGGGCGAGGGAGCGCATGGTGCGTTTTCCCGCGATAATCCCACCTCGGTGACGATCAACCGGAGTTCAATCCAGACCAACGGCGCGGCCGCCCATGGTGCTGTCGCGGTCATCGGCGGGCGCATCAATGGCACCGACTCGACGGTGGTGGCCAGCGGTGCCAACTCAATGGCGCTCTACGCCTTGGGCATACCCGCGGCAGTCTCCACGGCCGACTTCACTCGCAGCACCTTGAACAACAGCAGCGGGCCGATCATTGGTGTCGCCGGCGATGCCAACGTCACCCTGACCGATTCGACCGCGACGGGAGCCAGTGAGTGGCTGCGCGTGGGCACACTCAATGACTTTCCCTTGCTGGCCGTTGCGCATCCACCCCTGACCGGCCCGGAAGATTTCCCGGATGAACTCACCGGAGACTTGCCGCCGTTACAATCTCCGCCGATCACCGCCCCTGCCCCACCCGTGACGCCCGGCCTTGCCACTATCAACCTCTCTGGATCAACCGTGGTGGGCTCGGCCTTCACGGCGCCCGGAAGCGTTTCCAACCTGACGCTGAGCAACAATAGCGTCTGGCGCATGACCGGGGATTCCAATCTGACCAACCTGGTCAATGACCCGAGCCTGATCGATTTCTCTGCCCCGACGGGCGGGGTATTCAAGACCCTCACCGTCAACAATTACAGCGGCGATGGCGTCATTGCGCTCCATACATTCCTGGAGGGAGACGGCTCGCCTTCAGACAAACTGGTGATCGATGGCGGCACCGCGACGCCGCTGACCGCCGGCAACACGGCGTTGCTCATCCGCAATGCCAGGGATGCCAGCGGGGTGTTGGGGCGAGGCGCGTTGACCACTGGCAACGGCATCCTGGTGGTGGATACGTTGAACGGCGGTACCACCGCGACCAACGCCTTTCGCCTGGGTGGCCGCGCCATTGCCGGTCCCTACGAATACACGCTGCAACGGTCAAGCGTGGATGCCAGCAATGGCGAAGCGTGGTACCTGCGTTCCACTGCCGAGCCTGTCCCGCCAACGCCACCGGTGCCACCCGTACCACCGGATGATGGGCCCGTACCACCTGTTCCGCCCGAGCCGCCAACGCCTGCGCCTGCGCCACCGGTGCCGAGCTTCCGTGCGGAAACCTCGTTGTACGGCGCCATTCCCGCCATGGCGCTGGTCTATACCCGTGGCATGATCGACACCCTGCACGAGCGAGTTGCCGAAGAGCGCCGCATGCCCACCGACCCTTTGCCCAAGGAACATGAAGAAACCTACGGCCCGTCGCTGGGTTGGGGGCGCATGATTTTCCGCAATGGCGAGCGCGAGAGCAGCCATGATGGCCCGTTTGGCGATTCCCCGGCCTATAACTATGACATGCAGGCGTTCCAGGTCGGTCTCGATCTGTATCGCGGCGAGGACACCGACGGTAGCCACGATCAGGCGGGCCTGTCCTTGGCCGTCGGCAAGATTGACGGCGGCGTCGAACACTACACCGGCTTTGGCGCCGGCAATGACGTCTTGCGCGCCTACAGCCTGGGCGGTTACTGGACGCACTTCGGCCCCGACGGCGGGTACGTCGACGGAGTGCTGCAACTGCACCGTTTCGACATCGAGGCCAAGCCGGGTGACATTGATGAGCTGGACACCAAAGGCTGGGGTTACTCCGCCTCCCTGGAAACCGGTTATCCGTTCCTGGTGGATGAGGGCGATGAGCAACACAAGAACGAAAACCTGTACCTCGAACCACAAGCCCAGGTGATCTATTCGCATATCGATCTGGATGACAGCGATGACATCGCTGCCGACGTTCGTTTCAGGGATGTCGACTCACTGATCGGTCGCCTGGGGGTACGCCTGGCCAAGGACTGGTTCCGCGAGACCGACAAGGGCGAGGTCCTGCGCACCAATGGCTGGCTGCGCCCCAGCGTCTGGCATGAGTTCAAGGGCCAGCCCAAAACCGAATTCTCTTCGGCCGACGGCTTCGTACCCTTCGAGGCGGATATTGGTGGGAGTTGGTGGGAAGCCAACCTGGGCGTTGATTACCAGGCCGACAAGAAAGTCACGTTCTTTGTTTCCGCTGGGTATTCGGAATCGTTCGATGGCGACAGCCACAGCTACGAAGGCATGCTAGGGGTCAAATACGACTTCTGAACCTACCGTGGTCGAGTAGCCTGCGTCGCTTTTTATGCAGTCCGGCCGTCGCCGAAGCTTTTACACAGCCTGGGTCGACACGTGCCCTTCAGGACAGGCAGAAATCAGCTGTGGCTTCAACCGGTCAAGCAAAACCACCCAACCGCTTCCGAGTCCGACGACACCTTCAAACTGACGGTGTCATTGGACGTGCCATCTAGCAACCGTTACCCATGGGCTAAGCCCCCCTTTAACCCCTCCTCGCGAGGGGGATGGGTTAACAATCCCGGAAATAAGATGATGGCAGCATGCCCTTTGCCTGACTCAGCGTGCTGTTTAATTCGGCCAAAAACAAAATCAATGTCACGCGGACCGGCCATGCGCAAGGTACCGGCAAATCCAGGGAGAAGTTCAATGACAAATCAAGCCATGGGCAAAATGCTGGTTGGTCAAATTCTTAGCAATGCTGCGATTCGATTTCCAGATCGGAAGTCCTTTGTCTGCTCTTCGACAGGGCGCAACTTTAGTTTCGATCAGACCAACCAGCGCTGCAATCGCCTCGCCAATGGCCTCAGCGATATTGGCCTGCGTAAAGGCGACCGGGTAGCCTTCCTGAGCAGTAATCGCGCAGAGATGGTGGAGATCTATTTCGCGCTAGCTAAAAACGGGATGGTTGGCCTGCCGCTCAACTACCGCCTGGCGCCCTTGGAAATAATTGAACTAATGCGTGCCGTTGGCGCTGTCGCGTTGATAGCAGAACGTCGTTTCAGCGATACACTGGCGCCACTGCTGGTCGATCTACCGCAAGTCATACATTACGTAAGCTTCGGCGATGGCAACGCCCTTGGCACTGACTACGAGGCATTGCTGGCGCGCTCCTCCATCAGTGAGCCGAAGGTCGATATCAAAGAAGACGAGCCGTTCTATTTCAATCTCACCTCGGGCACAACCGGCCTACCCAAATGCTATGTTATCAATCACTACAATTGCACCGCCGGGAACAGCATTTTTACCAGTTTCGACCTGACCAGTCGCGACGTGGCACTGACTGTGTTCCCGATGTTTGGCCGGATCGGTTTCGGTTGGACAATTATCTCGATACAGCTTGGTCTATGTAATGTACTGGCCAATTTCGAAAGCCAAACCGTGCTACGCCTCATTGACGAGCAAGGCGTCACAGTGGTGAATGTGGTGCCGACCATGGCGGCGATGTTGCTGGCTTGCCCCAGCCTGGCGAGCCGCCACCTGACCTCGCTGCGGGCGCTGGTGTTCGCCGGCTCATCATTGCCCGAATCGATTCGCGAAAACGTTCAGTTGAAACTCTGCCCAAACGTGTACGAGTACTACGGCATGCAGGAGACCGGCGCGCTGACTTTGAGTACCCCTGAGGACCGCCAGCGCAACCCGGCGTCTGCCGGCCGTCAGGTATTGTTTTCGGAATTGCGCATCGTTGACGCACAAGGATGCGACCTTCTTTCCGGTCAGCCTGGTGAAATTTACGGTCGTTCGCCTAATTCGGTAACCGCCTATTACGACAGTCCGGCGAAAACAGCAGAAACTTTTCAGGATGGTTGGGTCCATACCGGCGATATCGGCTATCTCGATGACGAGGGATACCTGTTCGTCAGCGGCCGGCTAAAGGAAGTCATTGTGACGGGAGGTCAAAACGTTCACGCCGCAGAGATCGAAGACCTGATCCTAACCTTCGCAGGTGTCGCTGACTGCGCAGTTATCGGCTTGCCCGACCCGTTGTGGGGTGAAACGGTGACGGCGGTAGTGGTGCCAAAAGATGAGCCCCTCGACGACGAGGCCTTGATCAAGTTCTGCCATGCCCGTCTGGCCGGCTTCAAGACGCCTAAGACAGTCCTGCAACAAAACGACCCATTGCCACGCACACCAACCGGCAAAGTACAAAAATTCCGCCTTGTCGAACGTTACTCAAAAACCGTCACAACAAACTAAACACTACCAGTGCGCCAGAGAGTTCGTATTTACAGTGCACAAGACATCAAGGCGCCGAAGCTCTTTGATGTTGTAGACGTTGAACCTGCTAAATCGAAAACAGTCGGTCTCCTCCTTTTTTAAGTTGAGACATCCCTTGTGGGTCGGTTGCCGCCTCCACGACAGCCAGCAATCGGCCCAGGCTGTGTGAAAACGCACTGAATATGTCGAAAACTGAAAGTCACGAGGATGTGAGTTAGCAGCGGATCTGGCACCGACCTGGACCTTACAAGAGATTCCGAGCTGACCGCTAGAAGCCGCGGCCAACGGATCTTTCGAGGGTTCAGCGGCACTCAATCGGTGCCAACTACCTGCAAAATGGTTTGTCACCAAAACAGCAAGAAGTCGGGTGAATTTGCGGTCTGCTTGGCACTGCGGTTTGGGCCCAAAAACGTCGATTTGGAGGTATGAGGCAGGCTCTCGGACGCGATTGTTTACTTCCAAATCGGCCCCTGGGCTTTGTAATCAAAGGGCTCCACCGGCGACTAGAGACTTTCCACAGACCTGGCGATTGCCCAATCACCCTCCCCGCCCCGCCGCGCTCTGTTCCGTTTTCCTCGCGCACAATCGGAAGTTCGGCTTTCGTTGCTTCCGTTTGTCTTCAAAGGCACGGCCCGCGTGACGTACAGCCGGTTTCGATGATTTGAGATGATGATCTTTAAGAACGAAGAATCTGAACTGAGTTTCCAGGGTTTAGCGCCGCGTAGCGGGTGAGGAAAAACGCCCTAATCGTCCGGAAACAGGGCGTTTTCCAAGGCTACCTGACATGCGAAAAAGCTTAGAAAGAAGATAAATATCAAACAGGATTGGCGCCAAAGGCAGCGCGAAAAAGGGCCAAAAACGGCGTGAACTCACAGCTGGAGCAAGCCGTTCTGATAGAAGATTCCAGCAAGAGCCATTCGTTTTGTAGGGGGAAAAGCGCTGTAAAATAAAAAAGGGTCGCGAGATTAAATCTCGCAACCCCTTGAATTATATGGTCGGGACGGAGTGATTCGAACACTCGACCCCTAGCACCCCATGCTTGAAAATGGGCGCAATCCACAGCA
>Ga0247815_10000254_pt1 | contig 42355 bp, 37 predicted proteins | sample UWRJL194509B1_FD_181014 | JGI IMG/M metagenome (GOLD analysis project Ga0247815, IMG submission 181014) | Plant litter microbial communities from Arlington Agricultural Research Station in Wisconsin, United States - UWRJ-L194-509B-1 | ecosystem: Environmental > Terrestrial > Plant litter >...
TCGATAAATGTAAAAAATTAAATTCGATCTATTTTTAAATGAAATGTTAAGCGTTTGTTTTTTGCCGCGAATTACACGAATTTTCGCTAATTATTTTCACGCAGATTGTGCAGATTTATTTTGCCACAGATTAAAGGATTAAAAAGATTAAAAAACTTTGCGTCTTAGTGTCTTTGCGGCAAAAATAATTCGTGGCAAACCTTTTTTATCTTAAAACTTCATGCATCGCCTTTGCCTTCAACAAACATTCTTCGTATTCATTTTCCGGAATTGATTGTGCCGTAATCGCACTTCCCACAGAAAATGAGACATATTGATTCTCGTGATTGTACAAAATACTTCTGATTACAACATTAAAATCAAAATCACCTTCGGGCGTAAAATAACCTATTGATCCGCTATACAAACCGCGTTTGGTTTCTTCCAGATTTTCGATAATATTCATTACTGAAATCTTTGGAGCTCCCGTCATGCTTCCCATCGGAAAAGTGGTTTTTAAAACATCTATTGGCGAATATTGCGGGTCTAATTTTGAAGTTATAGTAGAAATCATTTGATGTACCTGCAAAAACGAATAAATTTTGCAAAGTTCTACAACCTCAACCGAGCCTTTTTGCGCTGTGTGTGATAAATCATTTCGCACCAAATCGGTTATCATGATATTCTCTGCACGTTCTTTTGAGTCGGATTCCAAAAATTGTTTTGATTTTTCATCTTCAACAGGATCTGTAAATCGTTTTGAAGTTCCTTTTATAGGTTGCGAAATCAAAGTCTCTCCTACTCTTTTTAAATATCGTTCAGGCGAGGCAGAAAGTAGAAATTGTTTATTATTTTTAAAGAAAACCGAAAACGGCGCTTGCGAAATACTATTTAATTTCTGAAATTTCTCTAACGGATTTATAACTGCATTTTCAGCATAAAATTCCATACAAAAATTAGCTTCGTACATATCACCTACGTGAATGTGATGCAGCATCTTTTTTACTTTTTCGATATAAAATTCTTTTGAAATCCGTTGTTCCACTTCGATTCCGCTCAGTGTGACAAACGGCTCATAATTACTTGTAACGATCTCGTCAAAATCATCTTCAACCTCATCATCACAAAGCAATAAATACTGTACTTCGAGTTGATTTCCTTTCAATAAAAATATTTTTTTAGGTTGAAAGAAAAACAAATCCGGAAAATCTAAACCATCAAAATTAGAAGATTTTAACGGTTCAATATCATTTTTTAAATCATACGTAAGATAGCCAAAAAGCCAGTCTTTGGTCGTTTGCTGATATTGTTTTAAGTCCTCGAAAGCGTTGTGAAAATCTGTTTTTAAAGATGTAAAAGCATCCACAGCTAACACACAATCAAAACTGGAATATTCTTGCGGATAGGAATTGCTATCCAAAAAAATAACCTCGCGAAATTGTTGCGACCAGCTTAAAAGTTGTTGTTTAAAGTGCTCTGGATTTGAAATATGTTTATGAATAGAAACTCTCAAAAAAGTATAATTTTTAGATTTCAAAATTACGACAAAAAAAATCCTTCGATAAAATAATACTCAAAAATTATTGGCACACTTTTTAGTACACCGAATTAAGACTTATTAACGAATTAGATTTTTAACATAAAATCCTAATTAATAATTCTAAAAAACATTATTTATTAATCAAACTTTAAAACCTTTATGAAAACAATTGCAAAATTAGGATTGACTTCTGTAGTAATCATCGCATTACTATTTTCTTGTAAAAAAGCTGATAATTCTTCGTATGGAGAATCGGCAGATATGAAAGTTTCAGCAGATAGCACTGCTGTTTCATCATCGGCAGCGGTAGTCGATAAAAACAGTAAGCAAAAATTTATTCGAACTGCCGATATTAAATTTAAGGTAAAGAATGTCGTCAAGTCTACCTATGCAATTGAAAACGCTACTCAAAAATTTGGCGGTTATGTTACCTACACCAATTTACAAAGTAATATTCACGACCAGATTAAAACGAAAATCAGTCAGGATAGTACGCTTGAAACTACGAAATATACGGTCGAAAATAATTTTACAATTCGCGTTCCTAACACGCAGCTTGATACTGTTATAAAAACTATTGCCAAACAAATCGATTTTCTTGATTTCAGGGTAATTAAAGCCGATGATGTTTCATTGAAATTATTATCGAATCAGCTTTCGCAAAAAAGAAGTGCAACAAACGAAAAAAGAGTTGAAAATGCAATTGATACCAAAGGCAAAAAACTAAATGATGTTATTGAAGCCGAAAATACGCTGGCCAACCAAAAAGAAGCCAACGACAATCGTACCATTGATAATTTATCATTAAATGATCAGATTAATTTTAGCACTATTACTTTGCAGCTTTATCAAAATGAAACCATCAGACAAGAAACCATGGCAAGCGAGAAAAACAGCAATGCTTACAAACCAAATCTAGGTTTGCAAATTCTCGATTCGCTTAAAAATGGCTGGTATATTCTTGAATCAGTTTTTGTTTTCTTAATTAATCTTTGGCCATTTATTCTACTTGGTTTAGGTGGATTTTTTCTTTACAAAAAATACGGAAAGAAATAAGAAAAGTGTTAATAAATTAGCAATTTAATAATGAAAAATTCGTTATATTTGATACAGCATTAAATTAAATACAATTTACAGTTATAATGATTATTGAATCCTCAATAAAATAACGATAAAAACAGATTTTCATTTTATTAGGGAATTCAGATTTAAGATGTTTATCAGCAAATAAATTATATTTTTTAACCTTATTAAATCTACTATTATGAAAATCGCTACCATTATTGTCCGCGTTTTAATTGGTCTTTTGTTGCTTTTTGCTTCGATAAGTTATTTCTTTCATCTGGCACCTGAACAGGAAACAACAGGAAACTTTAAAGCTTTTAATGTTGGTTTAATGGCCTCTACGTATATTATGCCTTTAGCAAAGTCGATTGAATTGCTTTGCGGAATTGCTTTTGTAACCGGGCGTTATGTAACATTGGCCAATATTTTGATCTTACCTATTACGGTAAACATTTTGTTCATCAATTATTTTTTAGCTCCGGAAGGTTTACCAATTGCGGTCTTATTATTCTTAGCTAACTTATTTTTGATTTACAGATATTGGGATAATTATAAATCAGTTTTTACCAGATAATCTCTTTATATTTAAAATACAGAAACCCGATACTTTCTTGAGCATCGGGTTTCTTATTTAATAAAGACTCAACGTTATAATCTCTATTAATTTGCCTTATTGTGTTCTGTCCAAACCAGATCTGTGACTTTATAACCAATATCCTGAGCTTTAATCAGGTAGTCTGCTTTTATACTTTCCGGCATTGTAGTTTCTCGCGAAAGTAACCACATGTATTTTAAGTTTTCACCGGCAACAAGTGCATACTTGTAATTTTCATCAATTGCAATTACATTGTATCCGGCATAAAAAGGACCAAAAAATGAGACCTTAAGCATACCAATATTGTCTTTTTTGACAAATTTGGCTTTTCCTATGCTTTCTTCCCATTTGTCTTTTTTGACATTGTAGCCCTTATTATCGACTCTTATCGTTCCGTTATCGTTTAAAGAATATTCGGCTGTGACATTGTTGAGATCTTTTTCATACTTAAAATCCAGTCTGGCAATTTCGTACCATTTTCCTAAGTATTTCGATTTGTCAAAATTAGTGACTGCTTTTGCTTTTTCCGGAATTGTCGCTCCACAGGAATAAAGCGCAAGGGCAACTCCTGCCCCAATAAGAACTGGAGCTATATATCTATTTTTCATAATATTATCTTTTAGACTTGTAAAGATAACCTGAGAAACTTAAATTTAATTTACAACATTTCTATATGATTTTATATTTTTTCTGCTACCAATATATAATCTCTCCGAGATATAAAATTTATATGTTATGCTTTAAGTTCATTCAACTCCGTTAGGAGTTTAATGTTGGTAGGCGAAAAAAAGTGGTTGATAAAAAGTGTCCCGTAGGGACTGCATAAATAAAACAATAAAAAACCGCCAATCCCAAAAATATTGGAATGGCGGTTTTAAATTATGATGTCCGTAGATTATACGTGTAAAGCTCTATTATCTGTAGCGGCCAATGCTGCTTCTTTTACCGCTTCCGCGAAAGTTGGATGCGCATGGCTCATTCTTGAAATATCTTCAGCAGACGCTTTGAATTCCATTGCTGTAACTGCCTCTGCAATTAAATCAGCTGTACGGGCTCCAATCATGTGAACTCCCAAAACCTCATCAGTTTTTGCATCAGCGATGATTTTTACGAATCCGTCAAGATCTCCACTTGCTCTTGCACGACCTAATGCTTTGAAAGGAAAACTTCCCACTTTATATTCTGTTCCTGAAGCTTTTACCTGCTCTTCAGTTTGTCCAACTGCAGCAACTTCCGGCCAAGTATACACTACACCAGGAATTAAGTTATAATCGATATGTGGTTTTTGACCTGCTAAAATTTCAGCAACCATAGTTCCTTCTTCCTCTGCTTTGTGTGCCAGCATTGCTCCACGAACAACGTCACCAATTGCATAGATATTTGGAACATTAGTTTGTAAATGATCGTTTACTTCAACTTGTCCTCTGTCTGAAATTTTTACTCCTGCTTTGTCAGCGTTCAATCCGTCTGTGTACGGACGACGACCTACAGAAACTAATGAATAATCTCCCTCAAGAGTGATTGTTTCTCCTTTTGCATTTTCAGCCTGAACGACAACAGCATCGCCGTTTCTTTCTACCGATTTTACTTTGTGAGAAACGTAGAATTTCATTCCTTGTTTTTTCAATACTTTAGTCAATTCTTTAGACAAAGAACTATCCATACCCGGAATAATTCTGTCCATGAATTCTACTACAGAAACCTGAGCGCCAAGACGCAAGTAAACTTGTCCAAGCTCAATTCCGATAACTCCACCACCAATAATTACCAAGTGTTTTGGAACTTCTTTTAAAGCCAAAGCTTCAGTAGAAGTAATGATTCTTTCTTTATCAATTTTGATGAAAGGCAAAGAAGATGGTTTTGAACCTGTAGCGATTACAGCATATTTAGTTTCGATAGTTTCTGATGTTCCGTCAGCTTTTGCAACTGCAATGTGTGTTGCGTCTACAAAAGAACCTAAACCATTAAAAACAGTGATTTTATTTTTATCCATTAAGTAGTTGATTCCACCTACGGTTTGATCTACAACGGCTTGTTTACGCGCGATCATTTTCTCTAAATTGATTTTCACATCTCCGGAAACTTCGATTCCGTGATCCGCAAAATGAGCAATTTCGGCATAATGATGAGAAGAAGATAATAATGCTTTTGAAGGAATACAACCTACGTTAAGGCAGGTTCCGCCAAGAGAGTTATACTTTTCTACAATTGCTGTTTTGAAACCTAATTGTGCGCAACGAATTGCTGATACATATCCGCCAGGACCTGAACCTATAATGACTACGTCAAATGAACTCATAGTTTGTAAATTTTATTTTTAGCGATACAAAATTAAGGAATAAAGTTTTGTTTAAAGTTTAAATGGCAATGTTTTTTGTGTGAAATTTTGGTAGACGATTTTACCGCAAAGTTCGCAAAGATTTTACGCAAGGTTCGCTAAGTTTTTTATTTATAAAGCTGAAATTTGCTCGCAAAGTCGCAGAGCCGCAAAGTTTTTAGATTGCAAGATTGAATAGCGTCCAGCTTTAGCTGGATGGAAACATTGTCAATCCGAAAGGGCTTTAGCCAAATCTATGTCATTTGGCTGGAGGCAAATCAAAAAAACTTTGCGGCTTCGCGACTTTGCCGAGATTCATTAACCACTACAATAAAAAAACTTCGTGCCTTAGTGCCTTCGTGGCAAAACCTTCCTTAAAAAATCACCGTCGAATTCTTCACTTCGCTAATCATAAACATGCTTTGTGTACTCCCGATATGTTGTAAGGAAGTCAATTTGGTTACCAAAAATTCTCTGTATTCTTCCATGTCTTTTACCAGAACTTTCAGGATATAATCGTAATCACCGCTTACGTGGTGGCACTCTAAAACTTCGTTGAGTTTGATGACTTCGCTTTCGAATTTGGTTAGGAATTCTTTGGTGTGTTGAATGAGTTTTAAATGGCAGAAAACTACAAATCCTTTATCGATTTTGGTTTTATCTACCAATGCCACATAATTTTTTATTATGCCTTCGCGCTCTAACTTTTTGATGCGTTCGTAAACTGCGGTTACTGACAGATTCAGTTTTAAGGATAATTCTTTGGTTGTTTTTTTACTGTCGGTTTGTAGTAAAACGAGGAGTTTTTTATCGGTGGCGTCTATGGTCATGTTTGTTGTTTGTTGTTTGTTGTTTGTTTTGAGATGAAAGAAAATCTATTGATTTGGTTTTTCTAAAACAAATTTAGATTAATAATCTTTATTAAATACTTTATATAGTTTTAAAATCTAATTACCAAACATATACTTGATTAATTTTCTATTAAGACGTTATTTTGAATGGAATTTCTTTTGAAAACGAATGTCCTAGCCCTGATAGAAGTGGAAATCCTTTTGTGCCGGGGTTCGGCACAAAAGATTGAAACGGATAGCAGGAAATAGCTCCTGATTAAAATCAAATCCCAAATTTTAAATTCCAAATTCCAATGAAAATGGTTAAAAATTAAAGTTAGATTAAAAGGTTCCAACAACTTGAAACTTGAAACAAATAAAAACTTGAAACTAAAAACATATGAAAAACTTTAACCCAGCAGACAAAATTCAGGATTTGCAATACTTTGGGGAATTTGGAGGTGTGAATCCTTCGATTTCTGATTCTTCGACTTATACGTTTCTTTCTGCGAAAACGATGTTCGATACTTTTGAAGGGAATATGGAGGGCTGTTATTTGTATTCGCGCCATTCTTCGCCTAGTAATTTGTATCTGGATCAGGCTTTGGCAGCAATGGAAGGAACAGAAACGGCCAATGTATCGGCTTCGGGAATGGGCGCGATTACGCCTACGCTATTGCAATTGTGCGGTGCGGGCGATCACATTGTTTCTAGCCGTACGATTTATGGCGGAACGTATGCTTTTTTGAAGAATTTTACGCCTCGTTTTGGTATTGAAACGAGCTTTGTAGACATTACAAAACTCGATGTTGTGGAAGCTGCGATTACATCAAAAACGAAAGTTTTGTATTGCGAAACGGTAAGTAATCCGTTATTGGAAGTGGCCGATATTGCGGGTTTGGCTAAAATTGCTAAAAAGCATAATTTGAAACTGGTGGTTGATAATACTTTTTCACCATTGTCGGTTTCGCCTGCTAAATTAGGTGCTGATATTGTGATTCATAGTTTGACAAAATACATAAATGGAAGCAGCGATACGGTTGGCGGTGTGACTTGTGCTTCGAAAGAATTTATCAATGCATTAAAAAACGTAAACTCCGGTGCAAGTATGCTTTTGGGGCCAACGATGGATAGTTTACGTTCGGCTTCGGTAATGAAAAATCTACGTACGTTGCATATTCGTATCAAACAACACAGTCATAATGCGCATGTTTTAGCTGACAAATTCGAAAAAGACGGACTTAAAACGGTTTATCCGGGATTGAAAAGTCACCCGAGTCATGAATTGTACAAAACGATGATTAATCCGGAATATGGTTTTGGAGGAATGCTGACAATTGATGTTGGCACTTTGGCGAAAGCCAATGAATTAATGGAATTGATGCAAGCCAGAAATTTGGGTTACTTGGCAGTAAGCTTAGGGTTTTACAAAACGCTTTTTAGCGCGCCGGGAACTTCGACTTCTAGTGAGATTCCGTTAGAGGAACAACACGAAATGGGATTGACGGATGGTTTGATTCGTTTTTCGATTGGGTTGGATAACGATATTGAGCGTACTTATGAGATGATGAAGGCTTGTATGGTGGAATTAGGGGGTCTATAGGTTTATTTCACAGAGATTCGCGGAGAGTTTTCACAGAGATGCACTAAGTTATTTTACGCAGATTTAAAAGGATTTAAGCAGATCAACGCAGATTTATTTATTATTGTAAGCCTAAAAAAAAATCTATTTCAATCTGCTTAAATCTGCAAAATCTGCGTGAAACAAAATCATATTAATCTTTTAATCTGTGGCAAAAAATAAAAAGCCGTTTTGATATTATTTTCAGAACGGCTTTTGCTTTAATTTTGTTCGAAATGTCTAAAAGATTGCCAATATTTATCTTTGTAAATTTCATAGCTTATTTCAAAAGTGTGGCTGTATTTTTTGATTATAGCATCTAAAACTTTTGGTGGATTTCTGAACTCTTTACATGCAAAAAAGATTTCTCTGTTATTGTTGGCTGTCTCTCTTCCAATGTTTAGATATCCATCAGAGTCTGGCAAACTAACCATTATTTCTTCTTCAATGTCATTTAATAACTTATAAGTTACCTCATCAGGCAGACCGGTTTCATCTGTTTTTTGAAATGGAATTGCAACAATAAAAATCCAGGGATGAGATGCTTTTTTATCCCATTCTATAAGCGTCGAATTGATTATTGCTAAGACAACTCCGCCTTCTTGACTTTTTCCTTCAAAATTTGCATAGCCGTCATTTTCTGTATTGTGTCTGATCCCGTGGTACTTTTCTACAAATTCTTTTTCTCTCCAGATTAAATAATCTTTTAATTTTTCAATCGGAATCAATTCCTGAGAAACGTTCTCCTTTCCTATTACTTCGAGATTATCAATTAAAGTTACTGAATGTAATTCTCCCAAAAAGTTATCTAAGAAAATATAAACTCCATTTGTAACTGTAGCTTTTTTATCTTCCTCAAAATTCTCATAAACCACAGTTAAGTCAATTTCATCCGGATAACTTTTATGCAAATTGGGATAAAACTTTAAATTACCAGAATTAAATTCAAAGTTCTCGTAAGTAATACTGACATCTTCAATATTTGATGCTGGTTTAAGTGCAGTAAATTTCCACCCTTCAATTTTAGGAGCCGCATTAACGAGCTCCTCTATTACATAAATATTTCTGATTATTCCGTCTGGAGTCAACACCAATTCTGCCGTTTCATCATTTAACATCCCTGCAAGAAAATAAATCCCATCATGGATTTCGTTTAATTTTGGTACTAATTTATCAAAGAAATCCTGATGTATGTTTTGTCCGTTTTGAACAATTTTGAAAAACTCTTTTTCATGTTTTAGAAACCAATTCCAAAAGTCGCTGTAGGATTCAATGGGAGTGTCTTTTTTGCCCAGTAAATTTTTAAGGAAACTCATTTATTTAAAATATTAAATTAAAATTATAAGTGTAAACTTAAAGAAAAACTTTCAGAACAAATAAGAATATAACCACAAAAACAAAACAAAAAAAGCCGTTCTGAAATCGATCAGAACGGCTTTTCCATTTATAATTTATAATTCACAATTAATAATTATCTATTCTTCTGCAGGGAAATTAAGCTTACTGTTTTTTCTACTGTAGGTAAAGTAAATCACAAGTCCGATTAGTAACCAGATGGTGAAATAAATCCAGTTCCAAACGCTTAATTCGGCCATCATGTAAAGGCAACAAATAAGTCCTAAAAGCGGAATTAAAGACAGATTTTTTCTGAAAGCCCAAACGGCTAAACCAACTAAAACGAATAAGAATATCCACATTGGGATTTTGTGTTTGAATAAGCTAAAACCTGATTCGTATTTTAAGGAATCGCTGATTGGCAATCCTTTTACAACCTCAGCGTATTTAGCATCGTCATCTTGGTATTGACTTAGTAAATGTTCTAAATCGGCAGTTTTTGCGGTTTTATTTTGAACATCGATACTTTCTAAATAATTGAAAACTTTTGCTGATTGTTCTTTATCCAGAGCGGTAATAATCGTCGTTGCATCGTTTGTTTGCGCATCATTATTTATAAAAGCCATTGTCGCTTTACTGTTGAAGGCGAAAGCATAATACAATCCGGCAATCATTAAAACCGGCAAGATAAATTTGGAATTTACATAAGGCGTTTTGAATTTCCCTCTTGGAATCTCCGGTTTATTTTGTAAAACCAAAACTCCTGCACAAACCAATACAAAGGCGAATAATGTCCCAATACTACATAAATCCGTAACCATCGTAAGGTTCAGGAACAAGGCCGGAACTGCAACAACAAAACCGGTTACAATAGTTGCAAATGAAGGTGTTTTGAATTTTGGGTGCACAGTAGAAAATTTCTTTGGCAACAAACCATCACGGCTCATACTCATCCAGATACGAGGCTGTCCCATCTGGAAAACCAAAAGAACGCTCGCCATAGCCACTACAGCACTTACGGCTATAATTCCTGACATCCATTTAAGGTTTAATTTATCGAAAACAAACGCCAGAGGATCTCCAACATTTAATTCGTTATAACGCACCATTCCGGTTAAAACCAAGGCAATGGCAATATATAAAATAGTACAAATAATGATCGCCCACATCATACCACGTGGTAAATCACGTTGCGGATTTTTACATTCTTCGGCAGTTGTTGAGATCGCATCGAAACCAATATAAGCAAAGAAAACAGCCGAAACTCCTTTTAAAACACCACTTACTCCATTTGGTGCAAACGGATCCCAATTGGCAGTATCTACATAAAATACTCCAACTGCAATTACTAAAAGTACGATACAAAGTTTTACAATCACCATTAAGTTACTGGCGTTACGAGATTCTTTCATACCTCTGTAAACCAAAGCGGTAATTAAAACAATGATAAACAATGCCGGCAAATCGGCAACAAAATGAAAAGATCCAATTGTTGGCGCTGTTGTCCAGGCTGTATACGCTTCTTGTAAACCTCTACCCAAATTGTCGTATGATTTTCCGCCCTGCATTAAAGCTGTGGCATCTTTGAAGCCGTTTGAAGCGGTTAGATAATCCATCTGGATCCATTGCGGGAGATGAATTCCGCCACTTTGGAGCAATCCGGTAAAATAGTCACTCCACGATATGGCGACCGTTATATTCCCAACTGCATATTCCATGATTAAAGCCCAGCCTATTATCCAGGCAATTAGTTCTCCAAAAGCTACATACGAGTATGTATATGCACTTCCTGAAACGGGAACCATTGAAGCAAATTCGGCGTAAGCAAAAGCCGCAAAACTACAGGCCAATGCGGTAAATAAAAACAAGAAAATAACCGCTGGACCACCGTCAGCACTGGCTTTTCCGATAGTACTAAAAATTCCGGCTCCTACAATAGCAGCAATCCCGAAAGCAGTTAAATCTTTGGTCGTTAAATGTTTTCCTAATGCATTATGACCGTCTGCTTCGTTTTTTGCAACTTGTTTCAGAATATCTTGTACCGTTTTTTTTCGGAATAAACCTGATAATGCCATATATGGTTTTACTTTTAAAATTAATTTAAATCGGTGTTTGCGGTTTTATTTTGCAAATAATGCAAAAATTATCCTGATTTCAAATATATAAAACGATTTTGTTTTATTGTGAATTATTTTTTACCGCTAAGGCGCTAACACTCTAAGTTTTTTTGCCCGCAGGTTTTACGGATAAAACGGATTGACGCGGGTTTCTTTTTTTTCGTCACGAAGACTCTAAGTTTTTTTTGCCACGAAGGCACTAAGACACTAAGTTTTTTAATTCTTTATCTGTGGCTGAACTTTTTTAACCGCAAATTTCACAAATTAGCACAAATTATTTCACGCAGATTTAAAATGATTTAAGCAGATGTGCGCAGATATTTTATAAAAGCTAAAATTAAATCTGCTAAAATCTGCTCCAGATAGCTATCTGGATTGTGTTAAACAAAATCATTTTTAATCTTAATAATCTGTGACAACTTTTTTAACCGCAAATTTCACAAATTAGCACAAATTATTTCACGCAGATTTAAAATTATTTAAGCAGATGCGCACAGATTTTTCATCAAACAAAATCTAAATTAAATCTGCTTTAATCTGTAAAATCTGCGTGAAACAAAAAAAATCCGTGTTCATCCGCGTTTTCACGAAGTGAATCCGTGTTATCCGCGTGCCATCTCTCAACGCAAACAGTTTCTCAAAATACTCACCGGATGTTGTGCTTCTCTACTTGTTCCATCATAATTAACCGCAAATTTCACAAATTAGCACAAATTATTTCACGCAGATTTAAAATGATTTAAGCAGATGCGCGCAGATTCTTTATTAAACAAAATCCAAATAGATCTGCTTAAATCTGCCAAATCTGCGTGAAACAAAAAAAATCCGTGTTCATCCGCGTTTTCACGAAGTGAATCCGTGTCATCCGTGTGCCATCTCTCAACGCAAACAGCTTCTCAAAATACTCACCGGATGTTGTGCTTCTCTACTTGTTCCATCATAAATTTGATGGCGACAGCTGGTTCCGGCAGCGGCAATTTTGACGTTTTCGGCGGTGGCACGTACTTTTGGGAATAGGGTATCTTCTCCTATTTGCATGCTTACCTGATAATGTTCTTTTTCGTAACCAAAAGATCCCGCCATTCCGCAACAACCTGAATTGTAAATGGTAACCGTATTATTTTTTGGAAGATTCAACATCGCAAAAGTCGCTTCTACCGAACTCAACGATTTTTGATGGCAATGTCCATGAATTTTGATTTCTTTCTTTTCTTCTGAGAAAGATTCCGGTTTTATTTTTCCGTCGATGATTTCTTTTTTAAAGAATTCTTCGATTGTAAAGGCGCTTTGCGACACTTTTTCGGCAGCTTCTTTATCATCTGCCAAACGCAAATATTCGTCTCTAAAAGTCAAAATTGCCGAAGGTTCTATACCTATTAATGGCGCTTTCGCGGAAATTAAATCTTTGAAAATATTTACGTTGATATTCGCAATCTTTTTGGCTTCTTCCAGGAATCCTTTTGATAAATAGGTTCTTCCGCTTTCTTCGTGATCAACGATCACAACTTCGTAACCTAATTTCGTCAATAATTCGAAAGCGTCGATTCCGATATTTACGTCATAATAATTCGTGAATTCGTCATTAAACAAATGCACTTGACCGTTTGGGAAATCGCTTTTTTGTGGTTTATGATTCTCGTACCATTTTTTGAACGTCTTTTTCGCCAAAAGCGGAACTTGTCTTTCAGGCGCAATTCCCATGCTTTTTTTCACAAGAGATTGATTCGAAATAAAGTTGGTGATGGACGGAAACTTACTTCCCATTTTATTCAGTTTTGCATTGTGAGCGAAGATCTTATTTCGAGTCGAGAAGCCGTTTGCTTTTTGGTATTGGTATAAAAATTCGGCTTTTAAGGTTGCAACGTCCACATTACTCGGGCATTCGCTGGCGCAGGCTTTACAGCTCACACACAACTCAAAAACTTCGTAAAGTTCCTTCTGGTCAAATTTATTTTCTTTCTCCGAATACGTCAAATATTCACGCAACGCATTGGCTCTCGCACGCGTTGTTTCTTTTTCATTTTTCGTCGCGCGATAACTCGGACACATCGCTCCTCCTGCCGATGGCAATTTACGGCAATCTCCTGATCCGTTGCATTTTTCGGCAGCACGCAAAATCCCTAAACTGTCTGAGAAATCCTGAAACGTTTTGATATCCGGTTCTACCCTGCCCGAAACTACACGATGGTTTTCGTCCATTTTTAAGGCATTGACAATCTTCCCTATATTTAAAACTGAATTCGGGTCAAACGCTAATTTGATTCTTTTCAGCAATTCATAATTCGTCTCGCCAATCATAAACGGAATAAACTCTCCGCGCACAATTCCGTCGCCGTGTTCACCACTTAGCGAACCTCTGTATTTCTTCACCAAAATCGCCACATCGGTCGCGATGGTTCTAAACAATTTAAGATCTGATGTTTTCTTCAAATTCAAAACCGGACGCAAATGTAATTCTCCCGCACCCGCATGCGCATAATAAATTGCGCCTTGTCCGTGACGTAGCATCATTGCCGAAAACTCTTCGATATAAGCAGGCAAATCACTCAATTCAACCGCAGTATCTTCTATAGAATCGGCTGCTTTGTCGTCGCCTACAATACTTCCTAAAAGTCCGAGACCCGCTTTTCTAAGTTCGTTTACTTTCTCGATATCGGCACCGTAAATTTTTACGAGTGCGTAACCAAAGTTGTTTTTTTCTAAATCGGCCACTAAAGCATTAGCTTGTCTTTCTGCATCTTCTGCATCGTGCGAAGCCACTTCAAACATCATAATTGCTTTGGGTTCTCCAACCAAAAAGAATCTGTTTTTTACATGTTCCCTGCTTGTTTTGGTACAATCTAAAATCGTGTCGTCGATCATTTCTGCTGTGTACAAATGATGCTTCATTGCCACCACAACAGATTCCAGCGATTCCTGAATACTATGATAATGCGCCACCACCATAATATTATTCGCTGGCGGTAAATCGTCAACTTTCAACGTAATTTCATAAGTAAAGGCCAAAGTTCCTTCACTTCCGCAAAGTAATTTCCCCACGTTTATTGTCGGTTCTGTTCCGCCAAATAAATCCGATTTTAAGAGAATATCAACGGCATAACCTGTATTTCGTCTGTGAATTTCCGGTTTTGGAAACTCTTTTATAATTTCGTCCTGCGTTGCTTTTACCGAAAGTTCGTCGTAAAGGCTTTTGTATATTTTATTTTCTAAAGAATCGCCTTTGGTTTTTTCGATAAATTCAGCCGAAGTCAGGTCTTTAAAAACGACCTGAGATCCATCGCTCAAAAGTCCTTTGATCTCTACAATTTTATCACGCGTTACACCATATCTGATAGAAGTTGTCCCGGAAGAATTATTCCCCACCATTCCGCCAATCATACAGCGGTTTGTAGTCGAAGTATTCGGACCAAAAAATACGCTGTGAGGTTTCAGAAACAAATTCAGTTCGTCGCGAATCACACCGGGCTGCACCGTAACCGTTTTTTTTATGGGGTCAAAATTCAGGATTTTGGTAAAGTTTTTCGAAACATCGACCACAATTCCGTCACCAACCGTTTGTCCGGCAAGCGAAGTTCCGGCCGTCCTTGGCGTAATTGAAATTTTATGCTGAGCAGCAAACCTGATTATTTTACTAATATCTTCGATCGTTTTAGGCACAGCAACCGCTTTGGGTCTAATCCTGTACACCGAAGCATCTGTCGAATAAAGCGTTTTATGAAGATCATCGTATAAAAGTGTGCCTTCGAGCGTGCCGGCGAATTGCTCTAACTGAGATTGGGTCAACATGTAAATAGTGCGTTTTAAAAAAAATATTTCCTCAAAAACTGAGACAACAAATATAAATATATAGCATCGTAAAATGGTACAAATTGGCAATTTATGTAATAGCTTCCGTCGTATTTTATAAAATTAAAGCCGAATTCTGTAAAACGCCGAAATGCCGAAATTACTAATTTTAAGATTTTACATTTTTACGCCTTTTACAATTATGGAAAATTTTCTGCAAGATGTCTTCAAACATTTAGAAACCTATTATTACAGCATTGTCGATCTTACGCCCAAATTTATTCTCGCCGTCGCCGTAATTCTGGTCTCGTGGTTTATCGCAACCCGCGTAGGTATTTTTGCCGGAAACCGACTCAAAGTAAGAATGCACGACCGTCTTTTGGCTACTTTTATTGCGCGCCTCATAAAATCTGTACTTATTATTATTGGTGTTCTCATCATGTTCAAGATCATTGGTCTTGACGGAATCGCACAAAGTATGCTTGCCGGTGCCGGAATCTCGGCTTTTGTGATTGGTTTTGCGCTTAAGGATATTGGCGAAAACTTCCTTGCCGGAATTCTGCTCGCCTTCAAACGTCCATTTTCTATTGGAGACATTATCGAAAGCAACGGCGTAAAAGGCGAAGTCATCAACCTTAATCTTCGTGATACCGAAGTCAAAAGCGACTCGAAAATCATTTATATCCCCAATGCACTTTTAATAAAAAATACGCTCATCAATTACAACAGCGCCGGATTTCTCCTGCAGACTTTTACCGTAGGACTCGAATTTGGTTCTGATTATAATCGTGCTATCGAACTTGTAAAAGAAGTCCTCGAGCGCAACGACGATGTAACCGACAAAGATCATAACGATTCGGCTATAATTACCGATGTAACCGCCGGAGTCGCCCAACTCAACATTCGCTACTGGGTGCAAACCGGTACTGCAACAAACAAAGCCGAAAATCGCTCCAAAATTATTTCTGAAGTGCTAAATACTTTAAAAGAAAATGAATTTGTACTTAAATAAGGTTCTGAGATACTGAGATACTGAGATACTAAGATACTGAGAAGCTAAGTTTCTGAGATTTCTGCTTTACGCGATTGTCATCCTGAGCGAAGTCGAAGGCTTTTGAAAACAAAACTCAAACATTATCGAAAACGCAAAATTGGAATTTGGAATTTTAATTAGAAGCTATTTCCTGCTGTCCTTCCAATCTTTTGTGTCCGCCGCGGCGGACACAAAAGGATTTTTCCTCCCATCAGGGCTAGGGTTTTAGGTTTCATAAGAAGTTTTGTTGTAAAATTAATTTAAAAGAAATAGTTACCCGGCAATGCCCTTAAATATTTACAATCCCTACTTACATGACTTTACTTTGTTTTGTTGACAGTGTAAATTCCGCCCACAAGTAAAATGATGCCCAGTCCTAAATAAAGGTATCCCTGTTGTTTACCGGATTCGTTTGACGCATTAATTTTTATTCCTAATAAATTGATTTCTTTTGTATTATCAGCTATTTTGTTGATACCTATATATCCCACACCGAGACTAATAACGATTAGAATTATTCCTATTATTTTTGATGGATTCATGTTTTTTGAATTTAATTGTTTCTCTAATTTAAGAAAAATATTTTTCAATCAGACTATAATATTCATTTTATCCTAATTGATTAGCGAAATAGTGGGTAGTAATCGATGTCTTCTTGTGGTACTCGATTGCATCGAGTAACCTCTCTGCAAAGTCTCCCGACTTTGTAGCGACAACGATTGGCAAATACGGTTATTTAAATTGAAACGGGTACGAAGTCAGGAGACTTCGCACAGCAAAATTTCGCGTTTCGAGAAGACTTCGGAGAGCTATTTTTTTTATATTCATTCAATGGCACTTTGAGGAATAAGTGCGTTTCCATCCCTAAATTCTTCTACTAAATGAAAATTTTTCAAATTTATTTCTTCCCAATATTCTTTAGGGGCATGCTCCAACAATATTATCTGAAAATCCTGATTTAGTTCACTATTTATTCTTTCTATAAAATCATTTAATAATTTAAATGCATCTTGCAATTTAATTTTATCATCATCATCTTCAATATCTTTTTTGTCCTTATCTGCATTCCCTTCATAATAAGGTTGGCTAGGTTGATCTAAAAATAAAAACTGAGGAACGAATCCTATATTTTGTGATATAAAATGTTCATGTAATCCTAAGAATAAAAATAAATGTAAAAACATATAATTAGATTTACTCCCTATTGTAAAACTTACTTGTTCATTAGGTTTTCTTACTTTTAGAGTTTTACCTTTTAAATCGAAAAACACTTTGAAATTACCATAGACTCCCATCGATTTTGATAAATTATAATATGACTGAATTATAGTTTCCAAATCTGTAAGCATCATTCTTCTCCTCTCATTATTATCTTGAATCGTTTCTCTTAATAAAGAGATATCTTTTTCTATTTCTGAAGTAAAATAAACGTCTTCATCTGTATTCCACTTATCTTCATAAAAGTTCAATTGAGCTTTTATTTCTCCAATAAATATATATTTTTGAACTCCATTAGCAAAGTCATTATCCGTAGTAGGATACCTTCTTAATTCCTTATCAATAAAATCTATTTGATTTTTTAAAGTTTCTATTTCTGATTTGACATTTGAAGCCAAAGAAACTTTTTTAGAAATTTCTATTTTTCTCTGTTTTAATGATTCTTCAAGAGATTTTAAAAAAGTTTTTAGTTCTAATGTTGGTATTAATTCTCCGAAATTCTCAGTCAGATAATTTATTGGTTTAAGACTTTCATAATCTTTTTTGAGATTTAGTTTGTATTGTTGATATTCCAAATTAAATCTTTCAAGGTTTCTAATTTTTTTCCAAAGACTCCTTTTTTGCTTATTAAGTTCATCTACCTGATGCATAGTGTTAGAATAAACAACTGGTGTTCCAAAATTATTAATTAATGATTTCAATCTTTCTAAACCATCTTCATTAGTAAAAAGTCTTCTTTCGATTAAGTCATATTCTTGAGCTTTAAATATTAGTTCTTGAATATTTTTACCAAATAAAAGTTCTTCTTTATCACTCGCTTTCTTTCGTTTTTCAATCTTAATTAATTCTTTTTCTAAAGTATCTAATTTTTCGCGTGCTAAAACGTTGCCAATATCATCAACTCCAATTGCTAAATAAAAAATACGTTCTAAAGCTTCAACATATTTATCTCTATCATATAAATCGTAATCAAAAAATGTATTAGTGTGAGAAATTGTATCTTCTGACAGGGTATTAAAAAGCAAGAAATATCTATAAGAAATTTTACTACCTGCCATAATGTGCTTTCCACCGTAAGGCATTCTAAACTTTTCATCTATACCAAATTCTTTTTCGATAACTGTTTTAACTTGAGTAATATCATTATTCTGAATTGGAAATTCTGGCATAATTCCAGTTCCTGAAAAATATATTTCTTTTGAACCGATATTATTTATAGGTTGTTTTCTAATTATAGAAAAATTTTTATCATTAATATTAAAGTTAATTCCATACCATAGTATATTTTCGTTAATAGCTGTTTCAGGAATTCGGGCATTTGTAGATAATAGACAATAGTCTATTATTGACAATATACTGGACTTACCTGTTCCACTTCCCCCGGTAATTACATTAACTTTATTATTTTTAAAATTTAATTCACGTGATTCCGAATTATTTTTAAACCATAATTTTATTTGATTTATTCTAAATTTCATAATTCAATTTTTAAATTTAAATAAAATGAGTTAATATCAGATTCAATCATCAATTCACATAAAGCATCTATTGCTTTAAAAATATTTTTCATTCTTTCTCCAATATTTCGATAACGATCTGGATGAAAATTATCTTGATTTAAATATGCAAAATTCCTATCTAATTTGATTATACTTAATTCCTTCAATATTGTTATTGAGTTGACAGCTAAGGGTAGTAAATCAATAAATCTAGCATTAAAGTTTGCTATAACTTCAGGATTCTTTAAAATAAATTCCTCCAAACTTCTTTTCAATGAATTTCCTCTCAACTTTTTTACTGTTGGCTCGTGCAGAACAAAAGGCAAAACCAATAGAATTTTAGGAATCGAAACTACTTTTAGGTTATTTATAAAATAACCTATACAAACAGTCGAAATGGCTTCATTATTAAAAATAAAATTTGCTTCATTCTTTTTTTTACTAATATCTATTTTTCCATTCATAATGCCAACCTAGATTATGTTGTTGTGTTAAAAGATAAAATTGACCATTACTTAATTCAGTTGTAAGAAAAGTATCGTCAATCTTGAGGATAGATTTTCTCATTTCATCTAAACATTCTAAAGCCTTATATTTAATTTCCGCATCATCAACTGATACACCTTTTTCAATTTTAGCTTTGATTTCTCTAAATTTGCTTTTAAAAGAATTTTTCCAAATCATTAAAGTTTCTCTATTAAAATTATCTAATTCATAAGACATCAAATCTCCATCTTCTTCCCACTTTTTTAAATTATTATATAATTGTAACATTTGAGTTGTATACTCAATCATTTCATCTTTATCCATAACACTAATATCTCCAATATCGAGTAGTTGAAGAATAAATCGTTGATTTTCATATTCAGTTGGAAGTATAAAATTTAAATTCCTTATTGGTAGTTTTGTGAATAACCCCACTTTAAAACAACCTTTAAAAGACTCATTAAATTCTTCAAAACTAATTGAAGTTTTTTTATTTGCTTTTATATCTAAATACTCTTTTGATTTTAATTCAGAAAATAAATTATTGTAAATGTCATCTACTTTTTCTCTAATATGGATTTTCTCCAATAAACGTTGTTTTATCTTCTCAATTAAATTATCTTGATTTAAATCAAATTTTAATTTTAAAAGAAACTTCTTAAGAGTTGGATTCTTTATTTTTTTTAAGCTTGAAATATATCCCTTTATTGTTTCATCAGCAGTTGTATTGTATAAACTCTGTAAATAAGACTTAAATTCAATTATTGAAATCTCATTATTTACTAATTTAGTTATTTCAATAATAAATGGATTTTTAAATATTGACTTATTACTTGTCAAATAAAATGTGGTATTGTCAATAAAATTTTCTGGATTAGGCTCAGCCATAATTACTTTGATCCAATTCCCAATTGTTTTCCAAAGATCAATATCTCTTTCTGTTAAATTTATTGGTTTATCTAAAGAATCCTTTTGGATAGTATGTTTAGTCTGGATTAATATTAGTTTTCCATTTGCTAAATCAATGTGAATATCATCTTTTATTTCAATACCAATTTTTTCTGAATGTCTTAGATCTAACAATAAATAAAAATAAAAGTAAAATTGATAATCAAAACCAATTGAAGTATCTGAAGCTGAAGTGACTTTAAATCTTGAATTTTCCATACATGGTTTTTTAATAAATCAAACATACCAAATTATATCTATAGGTTATTACGATATTTTTTAATTATTATTTTTTCCTTAGCAACCTAATATCAGATTCCACCTAATATTAGGTCCTTAAAAATTAATTATCACCAATTGTTTCTCAAAAAATTAATAATATCAGTCTTCATTACAATATTCTGAGGTAATTTGTCTCTAAGTAATCTTTCAAATTTGTGTAAAGATTCAACAGGTGCGTTATCTGGAAAAGATGAATTTGCGAAGTATAAAACCTCATATCCCTCATCTCGATCTAATCTATCCCTATCCATTTTCCCAGTAGAAGGTCCATCTCCCCCATCACGTTTCCATGTGTACTGATTCTCAAACAGCATTTGCGCTTTTTTAAAATTTGCCATAATTTTACATTTAAAGTTAATTTTCAAATGTAAAATATTGAATTGCGCCTTTTTTACGGAAAACCTTTTTTTTTAGCTGTAATTCATTTTTCTCAAAAATATCAATTAACAATTCTAAACAACCAAGTATTTATACCTGATTATTTCAAAAGAAAAACCGTCTAATAAATCAAAATCTATCAAACGGTTTTAAAAAAAAATTTATAAAAAGAAGTTTACCCCTTCCCCCAAATCCTCGTATTCAAATCCAGTTCATGAACAATATCATGCATAAACTGAACAATCGAAAGATCATCTGTAAGTAAATCGGGTACTAAAAGCGAGGTATGTATAGGCGCTTCGAAGTAATTGTTGCTTAACGGGAAAGCAATATACATTTTAGAACTTATAAACGAAAGCGAAATCGTTTCGTCGGATTTATTGTTTAAGTCCAAAATTCTTTCCATCATGGCGGGCGTTAAGATATATCTCGCCTCGATTTGATTTCTGGAATAAGTAACAAACTGATTGTCGAAATTGGTGTTTTCTAACTGAACAATTTCGGTATTTCCAAAACTGAAAATATTTTTAGAAAACCATGCGCCAACCGTATTTCCAAAGCTTTTTGGCCTGACAACTGTCGAAACCGTGAAGTTTTTATTAAAGTCGGCTACAAAAATAATTCCCTTAAAAATCGTATGCCATTCGGTACGCGTTCCGTTTTTGGTTTGCGTCTCGGTTTTATATTCGGCGTGAACTTCGGCAAACGAGAAAGAAGTTTTATCGACAGTTCCGCTTATTAAATCCTGTGTTTTATAGCGATCCGGTTCTGTTGTAAAAAGGTCAGAATCTATAAATTCACCTTCCGTAAGTCCGCTTTGAGGGACAAAAGTAAGACTTTCGTTGATCTTTTTTAATGCCGTTGCTACGACATTCATTTTATAAGCTACTTTGTATTTTTGGGCATCACCATCGATCTGAAAAAGCATTACAATACCCACAATTATCGGAATCAAACTTAATATAATAGCCACAGTTGCAGCTCCTATAAGCAAACCGCCCACGATAAGTAATGCTGCAATACCAAATACGGTGTAACAAACGGTATAAGTCGACGCAATTTTTTTTCGGTCGATTTCTAATGTATTCAAAACCTCCTGCAAGACGGGATTATTACTAATTTCTGAATCCATTAGCGATTAAAAAGCTCTTTTGCACTAATATTTTTACGCTCTTCTTCGGCTGTTGCCAAAACTTCAATTGGAGTATAACTCAACATTCCGGCAAATAAATTACCCGGAAACATCATGATCGCGTTATTAAAATCTGTCACCACAGCATTATAAGTTCTTCTGGCAGCAGCAATTTGTTCTTCGCTTTCTGTCCAGGTCGTTTGCAAATTAGTAAAGCTTGCGTTTGCTTTTAGATCAGGATAATTTTCGACATTTACCATTAAACCTCTTACCGTAGTGCTCAATTCTGCATCAAGACTTGCTTTTTCGGTATCACTAATCGAACCTGAAGTTGCTTTGGCACGAAGCTCAACGATTTTTGTTAAAATACTTTGTTCGTAATCCGTATATTGTTTTACAATTTCAACCAGATTCGGAATCAAATCAAAACGTTTTTTCAGCATTACATCAATAGCCGAAAAAGCATTGGTTACCTGATTTCTTTTTCCGATAAGGGAATTATAATAAAAGATCCATAAAAAGATAAAGAGGATAAGGATAGGTAAAATAACAAACATGAATTTAGTTTTAATTGGTTGGGTTCAAATATAAAAAACAAAATGAATCTTTTTTAATTTTCATACGGTATTTCTTAAATTATAATAAAAATATAAACATGTATTTTACTGTAATTAAATTGAAAATTTAAGTTCTGAATTTCGGTTAACAAACCTAAAATTGCGTTTTCAAGAAGATTTCGGCATTAGATTTGCTTGCCCTTTATTTTGTTTATTGTTTAAAATACTGAAACCCAAACAGGAAATTTGCGGTTAAATTTTCGTTTTCAAAATCAATCTTTGTTTTTCGATAAAATTATAAATCATAAAAAACACAAGCTATTATATGAAAACCAAATAAATACCGTTCAAATTATAATTTATTAATTATTTATTATAGTCCGCTAAAAAAACTATTTTTGGTTTCTGTTAAAAAAGATTGAAATGCATAAAAATCAGCAAGTACTTTTCTCTATTATATTTTTATTTTTCGTTGGATTAATTTCTAATGCACAGGAAAAAATAATTTACCCTAAAAACGAATTTAGAGGCGTCTGGATTGCAACCGTTGTCAATATCGACTGGCCCAAAACAGCCATTGACGGTGTCGAAAAAGAAAAAGCTGATTATCTTGAGATTTTAGAAGCTTACAAAAAGCTTAATTATAATGCGGTAATCGTTCAGATTAGAAGTGTTGGTGACTCTTTTTACCCATCAGAATTTGCGCCCTGGTCGCGTTTTTTAACCGGTAAAGAAGGTGTAGCTCCCAATCCTTATTACGATACATTGGCGTGGATGATTGAGGAAGCGCATAAAAGAGGTTTTGAATTTCATGCCTGGCTGAATCCGTACCGTGCAACTTTCGATTTAAACAAAAATCTTTTAAGCCCTAATCACGACATTTTTAAACATCCGGAATGGATGATAGAATATGCCGGAAAATATTATTACGACCCTGCATTGCCTGAAGTTCAGCAACATTTGACCAAAGTTGTAAAAGAAGTCGTTGACAAATACGATATCGACGCGATTCATTTTGATGATTATTTTTATCCTTATACAGTACCCGGAAAAACGTTTAACGATACGGCATCGTATAGAAAATATGGTGCGGGTTTAACTCTATCAGACTGGCGTCGTGCGAATGTGAGCAGCTTTGTACACACGATTTCGACTACGATAAAAGCAAGTAAACCATGGGTACAATTCGGAATCAGTCCGTTTGGGGTTTGGCGTAATAAATCGATGGATCCAAAAGGTTCTGAGACACAATCGACCTCTAATTACGATGATTTATACGCAGATCCTGTTTTATGGATGGACCAAAAGTGGATCGATTATATCCTGCCGCAATTGTACTGGAGTATGAATAACCCAAGGGCTTCTTACTCGAAATTGGTAAAATGGTGGTCAGAAAACTCTAATAACACTGCTCTTTATATTGGGCATGCTTCGTATAAAATTAGAGGTGATAGTGACAAAAGCTGGAACTTTGTAAGTGAAATTCCAACCCAGATTGATTTTGCAAGAAGCTTCAAAAAAGTAGGCGGAAGTGCGTATTTCAGTTCTAAATGGTTCATGAACAAAAATGCTGATGTTGTACGGGTTTTAGAAGAAAATCAATATAAATATCCTGCGCTTCCTGCTCCGGTTCCTAATTTAAAACATATTGTAATTGATATTCCGGTGGTAAACGAATATCAAAAAGACAGCGTACATTATGCCTTTAATATTAAAGCGCCGCTGAATACAAAGGTGCGTTATATGGTAGTTTATGGAGGAGAAAGCACTTCGAAAATTGACATTAACGATCCGAGTAAAATAATTGAAAAAATCACGGTTTATGAAAATGAAGGAACTATCCAGTTTTCGATCCCGGCCGAAAAAATGAATCAGTATAAAGCTTGCGCTGTAACATTTATTGATTATTTTGCGAACGAAAGTACCCCAACTACGATCGACTTAAAAAAGACATTTAAACTTTATTCACCTGCTCAGCCTAATGAAAACAGATAATAAACCCTGGTTTTGGATTCCGCTTCTTAATTTTGCATCTGGTTTACCTTATGCTGTAATCATCTCAGTTTCTGTTATTATGTACAAAAATCTGGGAATTTCAAATGAAGATATTGGAGTTTATACCAGTTTATTATACCTGCCTTGGGTTATAAAACCACTCTGGAGTCCGTTTATAGAATTACACGGAACTAAGAGAAAATGGTTTTTATCGATGCAATTATTTATTTCGATCGCCTTTTTACTGGTCGGATTTACGATTCCCGCAAGCGGATTTTTCTTTATGACTTTGGCTATATTTTGGGTTGCGGCTTTTGCTTCGGCTTCAAATGATATTGCTAGTGATGGTTTCTATTTATTGGTTCTGCCTGAGGACAAACAGTCTTTTTTTATTGGAATCAGAAGTACTTTTTACAGACTTTCAATGCTTGCAGGAAACGGATTAATTGTACTTCTTGCGGGTTATCTCGAAAACAAGTACAGTGATAATACCAAAGCCTGGTCGTACACCATGATTTTTGTTGGTTTACTAATGACTTTCATTACGATCTACAACTTTTTTGCGACTCCAAAAACAGAGATAAATGCCAGCGAAAAGCCTGTTGATACCAACAAACAAAATTTTGCCACTATTTTTGCAAGCTTCTTCAAGAAAAAACAAATTTTTATTGTCCTTTCCTTTATCTTATTATTCCGATTAGGAGAATCTCAGCTAATTAAGATGCTGACCCCTTTTTTGATAGATCCTGTAAAATATGAATTGGTAGAATCAACCACTGATCAAGATCAGACTAAAGCATTGGAAATTTATAATTTAAAGATTAAAAATGGAGAAAAACTTTCAGACTCAGATCTAAAATTTCTCTATGCTAAACTTCCCATATTAGTTGAAACGTTTGAAGGAAAAAAACCTTTAGCCGAAGTAACGACTAAAGATAAAAAACTTATAACGGATAAAAAAGAATACGAGAATGCCAATATTGCCCGAATCGAATTTGTAAAACAATTAATTGCAAGCAAAGGAAATTTAAAAACGATCGAAAAAGGTGGTATGGGTCTTACCACAGAAGACATTGGTTTAATTTACGGAACCTGTGGTTTGATTGCACTGACTTTGGGCGGAATCCTGGGCGGAATTGCAATTTCTAAACAAGGTTTGACCAAATGGTTTCTTCCGATGATTTTAATCATGCATTTACCCATTATTGGTTTTATTTTACTGGCACATTTTCATCCCGCTTCTATTTATTATATCTATGCCGTTGTTATAGTAGAGCAATTTGGCTATGGTTTTGGTTTTGCCGCTTTTATGATGTATTTGATTTATGTCGCAGAAGGAGAATCAAAAACAGCACATTATGCGCTTGCAACCGGTTTTATGGCAATGGGAATGATGTTACCAGGAATGGTTAGTGGTTATATTCAAAATTATTTAGGATACGGAAATTTCTTTATTTGGGTATTTCTTGCCACGATTCCGGGAATTATTTTATCCCGATTTTTAATTTTCCCAAAAGATTTCGGTAAAAAAACAGCATAACAGCTATACAATATAACGCCCATGGAAATCAATGAAAACATCCAGGTTGAACGAAACCTGAAAGCAATTGAATTGGAGAAAGCAGGAGAAATTGAGAAAGCAATTGCGTTATACGAAGAAAATATTAGCGAAGGTTTTAAAGGAAATCATCCTTATGACCGACTGGCAACTCTCTACAAAAACCAAATCGATCTCGACAATGAGATTAGGGTTTTAGAAAAAGCCATTATTGTTTATGAAGAAATTACTCTCGAAGACCGTTTAGAAGGTTTGCCAAAACTCTTTCGTTTTAAAAACCGACTCGAGAAAGCTATTGAAACCAAAAAGCAATTAGCGAAACAAAAGAAAGCAAAACTGAAATAAAACATTCTTTTAAACACATAGAAACATAGATTTTTTGTGTGAAAAGAATAAAAAAGAGAAACTCGTTTCTCAACACATAGCTATGTGTATTTAAATAAAGTGAAACGCCTTTTCCAAGAACTAAATACTATGTTTCTATGTGTTGGAAAATTAAAAGATACTAATCTAAGCATTCTAAATCATGGGCATAAAACGAACCAATTCTGACGATATTGATTTTATAAAACTCGTGGTTTTACTCGATCATGATTTAGCGATTAGAGACGGAGAAGATCACGCCTTTTACAATCAGTTTAATAAAACCGACGCGATAAAACATGTTATCGTTTTTTACGAAAATGATATTGCAGTGGGTTGCGGCGCTTTTAGGGAAAAAAAAGAAGATACCGTCGAAATCAAACGAATGTACGTGCATCCTGAGCATCGCAAAAAAGGTATTGCTTCTGCAGTTTTAGCAGCATTAGAAATTTGGGCGAAAGAAGTCGGTTACGATTATACCATTCTCGAAACCGGGAAAAACCAGCCCGAAGCCATCAACTTATATCAAAAACTAAACTATACCATAATTCCAAATTATCCGCCTTACGAAAAGATGGATAATAGTGTCTGTATGAAAAAGACTTTATAATAATGAAAATGACAGCTCAAGCATTAAGACAAAAAGTGGGACAATTCTTTTTTCCCGCAGTTTTTATAAACGATACCGAAGAAAACATTCAGGAAACTGAACGATTAATAAAAGAACATAACATTGGCGGACTAACATTTTTTCATAGCCGTGCGAGTGCTGCGACAAATTACGAAAGCAAGAAAAAAATCGTTTTTAATGATGATAATTATCAAAAAATAAAGGATCTGATTGTTCGTTACCAAAAAGCAGCACCTACTCCACTTTTAATCAGTATTGATGCCGAATGGGGTTTAGCCATGCGCATCGAAAAAACACCTCAATATCCGTACGCGATTACACTTGGCGCATTGCCTGAGAGTAAATCGAGTTTGGTTTACGAAGTGGGTAAACAAATTGGTTTAGACCTGAAAGCTGCCGGAATTCATTATAATTTATCGCCTTTGGCAGACATTAATAATAACCCGAACAATCCCGTTATTGGTTATCGTTCTTTTGGTGAAAACAAAGAAAAAGTCGCTGATTTTTCGATTGAATATCTTAATGGAATGTCGGAAGTTGGTGTTCTGGGCTGCCTGAAACACTTTCCCGGACACGGAAACACTAATGTCGATTCGCATTTGGGATTACCGGTTTTAAACGAAACGCTTGAAGAATTATTAGAAAACGAATTATATCCTTTCATTAAAGGAATCAAAAATAATGTTGATTCTATTATGATAGGCCATCTTGCCGTTCCGAGTTTGAATGACGGAAAAAATACATCGGCAACTTTATCAAAACCTATTATCGAAACGCTTCTGCGCAAGCAATTAGGTTATGACGGTTTGGTAATTTCTGACGCGCTAAACATGCATAGCGTTTCTAAACTATACGAAACCAAAGGAGAACTTGAATGGGAAGCCTTCAACGCCGGAAACGATGTTTTATGTTTTGCTGAAAATGTTCCCGAAGGAATTGAAGCCATTCTTAAAAATGCATCACCGGAACGTATCGAAGAAAGCTTTAGCAGAATCATGAAAGCCAAAGAAAAAGTTGGAATTTTATCGGATAACACTTTTACTTCAGGAGAATTAGATTTCGAAAAAACATCAGCTTTAAATCTTGAAATTGCGCAACATTCGATCACAAAAATTATTGACAACTCAAATACTGAATTGGCTTTTGAAGCACAAAAAAACAATCAATTAGCAAAACTGAGTTTATATAGAGGTATAGAGAATACTTTCTTTCAAACATTAAATTCAAAATTACAATCTCCGGAATTTGCTTTCGAAAACTTAGAAAGTTCAAATATTGAATCAATTGCATCGAGTTTAGAAAATTTCGAAACTATTATTATTTCATTATTTGTTCCAAAAGCAAAACCTATGAACAATTTCGAAATCGACGACGAAGTTTTAGAATTGCTTTCGAACTTATTGCAAACCAAAAAATGTATTGTTTACGTTTTCGGAAATCCTTATGTATTGCCCATTATTCCTTATTTAACAAAGGCTTCAGGATTAATTCAGGTGTATCAGGATTTTAATGAGTTCCAAAAAAATGCCGGAATTCAAATTCTTGAAAATTTAACATGCAACGGAAAACTACCTGTAAATATTGACTTACAATAAGTTACAAAACCAAAACAATACACAATAGTCAAATACTATCAATCTATAAATATTTATAATCACTTCTTATTGTAAGAACATGTAGTTATACCCTACTTTTGCATCAGAAATAAATTTTTAACGTAAAACGAAAAATATGTCTTTAGTAGGAAAGAAATTCCCAAGTATTGCAGTAGATGCTATCTCAGAAATGGGTGATAATTTAAAAATCAACATCTTTGAAGAAGCAGTAAACAACAACAAAAAAGTATTATTGTTCTGGTACCCAAAAGATTTTACTTTTGTATGCCCAACTGAATTACACGCCTTTCAAGCTGCATTACCAGAATTTGAAAAAAGAAATACAATCGTAATTGGAGCTTCTTGCGATACAAACGAAGTACACTTTGCTTGGTTAAACACTCCAAAAAACAATGGTGGAATCGAAGGTGTAACTTACCCAATTTTGGCAGATACAAACCGTAACTTATCTAACATTTTAGGAATTTTAGATATCGACTCTACAGAATACAGCGAAGAAACTGATTCAGTTATCATCGAAGGTTCAAACGTAACTTACAGAGCTACTTACCTTATCGACGAAACTGGAAAAATCTTCCACGAAAGTGTAAACGATATGCCATTAGGTCGTAACGTAAACGAATACTTACGTATGGTTGATGCTTATACTCATATTCAGGAAAAAGGAGAAGTTTGTCCTGCAAACTGGGAAGCTGGAAAAGAAGCAATGAGCGCAGACAGAATCAGTACAGCTGAATACTTAAGCGCAAACTAAGAAATAGAATACCACATTTTTTTAAAATTCCAAATCCCAAATCCCAATTTGAGGATTTGGAGTTTTTCTCTCACAAGAATCCAATCACATTTCAAACCTTATTTTTTTAAGTTTCAATCATACGATTTGGAATTTGAAATTTATAAACTTGGAATTTAATTAAAAAAATAACCCTCAAATTTAAAAATTTTAGCTCCGATTTTGGAATTTGGAATTTTAAAAAATTTGGAATTTAAATTTAAAAGATATGTTAATCGACTTAAACGAAGATACATTAGCAGATTTAGTTGCTAAAAACGAAAAAGTAGTAGTACAATATTCAGCTTCATGGTGTGGAAATTGCCGTATTATGAAACCAAAATTCAAAAAATTAGCAACAGAAAATGAAGCTATCACTTTTGTTTTGGTTGATGCAGAAAATTCTCCGGAATCAAGAAAATTAGCCAATGTAAGCAACTTGCCAACATTCGCTACTTTCGTAAACGGAAAATTAGTTGGAGAAACTCAAACCAACAAACAAGAAGTTTTAATCGACTTGGTAAACGCAATTGCTTAAATTTAGATTAGTTAGACTGGCTTAGATTTTTAGACTTCTTAGATGTGGTCTTAAATTTAAAAAAAGTCTAAGGAGTCTAAGAATGTCTAAAAATCTAAGAAATCTAAACATGAAATTACCCGTAATAAAGCAATTGACCCAATTTATCGAAGAAAACGATCAGGATTATATCATTGAAACGATCGAAGTTCTGGAAGCAATGACTGAAATTCCGTCTTTAAAAGATGAAGAATTAGATGTAATTGGCGAACTAATATCTAATATGTATGGCGCACTCGAAGTACACAAAATGGTAGTTCAGGGCACCGATAAAAAAGAAGCTTTAAATGCATTTATGAAACGTGTTTTAGGTTCTATCGATAAATAAATCGACCTCTTTTTCAGAGAAAAAACAAAAAAACATGACGTAAGAAACGCTTTCATTCCAAGAGAGCGTTTTTTTTATGCTTGTAGTTTTCAGTTTACCTCTACTTTGTCACCCTGAGCGAAGTCGAACGGCGTGCCAATTGCAACGTGGGCTTCGACTTCGCTCAGCCTGACAAACTGGATCAATCTTAAAATCTAAAATCTACAATCTGAAATTTAAAATGATTTGGGCGAGCCACCATCCCGGTAAGAGGGCAAATTTACTTTACGCTTATTCGCCCTCTTATCGGGATGCTGTCGGGCTGTACGCGCTACTTCGGTAGCTAGCTTCCATCCCTCTCGCGGAGCAAAACAGTTTTCAGTCTCAGTCTCAGTTTTCAGCACAATCTTGTTATCTCTACTCATGAGAGATGAAAAAAAGTGAGAAAAAAGGAAAAATCCGCTTAGATTTGTAATAATCCGTGTCATCCGTGTGCCACATTTACGTAATCCCAACTTCCTCGCAAAAGACAAAAAAATCCGTGTTAATCCGTGTTTTTGCAAAGCAAATCAGCGTCATCTGCGTTCCATATTCATACAAAGAAAAATAGCATCATTTATAACATAAACGCACAAATTATTCGTTATCTTATAACTAGCTTAATTGTCATGACAACAGCTAACAAATACTTTTAGATTCAAATATTAATCCTTACTTTTGAACCTCATTAATTTAAACAAACATCATGGCTTCAATAACATTAGGAGGAAATCCGATACATACTTCAGGCGAATTACCAACAGTTGGTTCTCAACTAGCTGATTTCAAATTAGTACAAAACGATTTGTCTGTTGCTTCATTAAGTAATTTCGCAGGAAAAAAATTAGTTTTAAACATTTTTCCAAGTATTGATACAGGAACTTGCGCAACATCTGTTAGAAAATTCAACGAAAGTGCAAGCGGTTTAGAAAACACAACCGTTTTATGCATTTCAAGAGATTTACCATTTGCTCAAAAACGTTTTTGTGGAGCCGAAGGATTAGAAAATGTAGTAAACTTATCTGATTTTCAAGCTGGTGCTTTTGGTAAAGCAACCGGTTTAGAAATTGTTGACGGACCTTTAGCAGGTTTACATTCAAGAGCTATTATTGTTGTTGATGAAAACGGAAAAATTACTCATACGGAACAAGTTGCTGAAATCGCAAATGAGCCAAATTACGAAGCAGCTTTAGCAGCACTATAATACCTATAAATGGAATTTCAAAAAGATAATACTTTTGTTACTGGCCGTTTAAAAAGCATGACATATGCGTTTAACGGAGCTGTAAAATTGATTAAAACAGAACACAGCATAATGGTTCAATTCTCATTGGGAATTTTAATGACCATTGCAGGATTCTATTTTCATATTTCTCAAACCGAATGGCTTTGTCAAACCTTGGCCATAGGTTTAGTTTTAAGTGTTGAAGGATTGAATACAGCAGTCGAAAAAATTGCTGACTTTATTCATCCTAATTATCATGAACGAATCGGGTTCATTAAAGATATTGCTGCAGGAGCGGTATTTTTTGCCGCAATGACAGCAATCGCAATCGGTTTGATCATTTATATCCCAAAATTTATCTAGGCAACAGGAAACGCAAGAATGGCAAAAACAACAAAAAAAGAAACAGTAGACAAAAAAAACGCACCAAAAACTGAGAACTTAAAATCTTGGAGACCGAACAAACAGCAACGTTTTGTTTTGGGTTGCCTTTTGGTACTATTTTCTATTGCACTATTAGTTGCATTTATCTCTTTTTACGTCAACGGACAATGGCAAACAGATCAAAGCGCCGTAAGTGAGCTTGGCGATCGCTCTGAGGTGGTACAAAACTGGCTCGGAAAATTTGGTGCTTACATGGCCGATTTGATTGTTTACAGAGGTTTTGGACTTGCTTCTTTTGTATTGGTTCGCTTATTTTTCTTAACCGGATTATTTCTGGCATTAGAAATGTCTACCAAAAGACTCAAAAGTATTTGGTTCTGGGATTTATTTGCCATCATTGTTGTTTCGGTTTTATTTGGATTTTTCGCCACATCGGCACCTGAATTAGGCGGAACAATTGGGTATGAGCTGAATTTATTCCTTCAGGATTACATCGGAAAAACAGGTACTTTACTGACCTTGCTTTTTGGTTTAATCATCTACCTTATTTTTAAAATTAAATTATCTCCGGAGAAAATCCAGTCTTACTTTGATTCTACTAAAAAAGAATTCAAATCAGAACTTGGTTCCCTAAAACCACAACAGGCAGAAAGCGCTTATAATCTTGAAGAATTTGCAATTGAGGAAGATCCTGAATTAGATAACATTCATTTAAAAACAGAAGATACTCAGTTCGAAATCAACAAAGAAGCCTTAAAACCTACTATAAATCATTCATCAGAAATTGATTTGAATCCGGTTGTAAAACCTCTTCAAATGGATATAAAACCAGCAACAGTTGCGCCTGTGGTTCACACGGAAGAATTTGTTGTTGAAAAACCGGAAGAAGAAGATATTATCGAAGAAAACCTGGCTTCCCGCCTTGTAGCTGATTTTGGATTATTCGATCCGACTTTAGATTTATCGAATTATAAATTTCCAACCATCGATTTATTAAAAGAATATTCGACTGGCGGAATTACGATCAATCAGGAAGAATTAGAAGAAAATAAAAACAAAATTGTAGACACACTTCGTAACTACAAAATAGAAATTGCACAGATTAAAGCAACCGTTGGTCCATCGGTAACTTTGTACGAAATTGTACCGGAAGCCGGAATCAGAATCTCTAAAATTAAGAGTTTGGAGGATGATATTGCTTTATCACTTTCGGCATTAGGAATTCGTATTATTGCGCCAATTCCAGGAAAAGGAACAATTGGTATCGAGGTTCCGAATAAGAACCCAACAATGGTTTCGATGAAAAGCGTTATTGGATCTGCGAAGTTTCAGGAAGCTGAAATGGAATTACCAATTGCTTTAGGAAAAACAATTTCGAATGAAACTTTTGTTGTCGATTTAGCCAAAATGCCTCACTTATTGATGGCGGGTGCTACAGGACAAGGAAAATCTGTTGGATTGAATGCTGTTTTAACTTCACTTTTATACAAAAAACATCCTGCCGAAGTAAAATTCGTTTTGGTGGATCCTAAAAAAGTAGAGCTTACCTTATTTAATAAAATTGAAAGACATTATTTGGCCAAACTTCCGGATACTGAAGACGCAATTATTACCGACAATGCAAAAGTGGTGAATACTTTGAATTCGCTTTGTGTTGAAATGGATAATCGTTATTCATTGTTGAAAGATGCAATGGTTCGTAATATTAAAGAATACAACGAAAAATTCAGAGCCAGAAAATTAAATCCTGAGGCCGGACACAGATTCTTACCTTATATTATATTAGTTGTCGATGAGTTCGCCGATTTGATTATGACTGCCGGTAAAGAAGTCGAAATTCCGATTGCGCGTTTGGCTCAGCTAGCGCGTGCTATTGGTATTCACTTGATTATTGCTACACAAAGACCGTCTGTAAACGTTATTACAGGTTTGATTAAAGCGAATTTCCCTGCGAGAATTGCTTTTAGAGTAACATCAAAAATTGACTCGAGAACGATTCTTGACACACAAGGAGCCGATCAGTTAATTGGTCGTGGAGATTTATTATATACCAACGGAAATGATGTGGTGCGTGTACAATGTGCCTTTATCGATACTCCTGAGGTAGAAAAAATTACGGATTTTATTGGTTCGCAAAAAGCTTATGCTACAGCTTATTTGCTTCCGGAGTTTGTTGGAGAAGAAAGTGGCATTAATCTTGATATGGATATTTCCGAAAGAGATACCTTATTTAGAGAAGCTGCTGAGATTATTGTCAATGCGCAACAAGGTTCAGCTTCATTATTGCAAAGAAAATTAAAATTAGGTTACAACAGGGCCGGTCGTTTGATCGATCAGCTGGAAGCAGCAGGAATTGTTGGACCATTTGAAGGCAGTAAAGCAAGAAGTGTAAACATATCTGACTTAAGTGCTCTTGATCAATTTTTTAATAATGAACAAAATTAATCCAATCATGAAAACAAAAATTCAGGAAATCCAAAACAATTCTATTACTAAGATGACTAAAAAGTGCTTTCAAATGGCAGTTATATTGCTTTTGAGCTTCACTTCTATTCAGGCTCAGGATAAAAAGGCCAAAGATTTATTGAACGAAGTAACTGCCAAAATAAAGAGTTACGACAATATTGTTATTGATTTTAAATATTCTTTGAATAACGCCAAAGAAAACATCAACCAGGACAGCAAAGGAAACGTAACCATGAAAGGCAATCAATATGTATTGAACTTTATGGGTGTGACCAAAATATTTGACGGTCAAAAAACATACACAATTGTTCCTGAAGACGAAGAAGTTACGGTTTCTAAAGTAAACGAAAAAGACGATGCTGCCATTACGCCTTCAAAAATGCTTACGTTTTTTAATTCCGGATACAAATACAATATCGATATTGTACAAAATGTAAAAGGAAGAAAAATTCAATACATTAAATTAGCGCCTACAAGTGCAAAAGATCAAAGAAAAGAAATCCTTTTAGGTATTGATGTTCAGACTAAACACATCTACAATTTAATCGAAACTGGTAAAAATGGAACAAAAACCACTTTAACCGTTAATTCTTTTAAAACCAATCAGCCTTTATCAAAAAATCAATTTACATTTGTAGCGAGCAAATATCCAAAATACTACATCAATAAATTAGATTAATTACAAGGTTGAAAATTTTAGACAAATACTTACTAAAAACATTCCTGATTACATTTACTACGGTATTTGTAATCCTTTTTTTTATATTCATACTTCAAACCGTCTGGCTCTTTATATCTGAACTTGCAGGTAAAGATCTGGATTTGATTTTGGTTGTAAAATTCCTGTTGTTCTCGATGCCGCGAATCATTCCGCTGGTTTTACCACTATCGGTTTTATTGGCTTCGATTATGACTTTTGGAAATTTAGCCGAGAACTATGAGTTTGCTGCTATGAAATCTTCCGGGATATCGCTTCAGAGAGCGATGAGGAGTCTGATTATCTTTATTTTTGTTTTAAGTATTGTTGCATTTTGGTTTGCCAACAATGTGATTCCTTTTGCGGAATATAAATTTATGAATTTCCGAAAAAATATCGCCCAAGCTAAGCCCGCAATGGCTATTGCCGAAGGCCAGTTTAGCGATGTTGGGTTTTATAATATAAAAGTGAATAAAAAATCAGGTGAAAACGGAAATATTTTAACCGGTGTTACCATTCATGAAAAACCAAATAATGTTGGCGAAAACAAAACCGTTATTAAGGCAAAAGACGGTAAACTAATAAGTAACGAAAAGTCCAGTATCTTGAAACTGGTTTTGAATGACGGATATTACTATCAGGATGTTACGCCTACAAAATATGAAGATCGTGCTAAGTTGCCTTTTGTAAAAGCAGCTTTTAAAAAGCAGGTCATCAATATTGATTTATCTGAACTAAATAAAGTCGACGAAGACAAAGAAAGCGTTGGTAGCACAAACGCAATGCTTAACGTAAACGAATTACGTTATACCCTGGATTCTTTGAATAAGAATCTGGATAATGAGATTCTTTCTTTCTCTGAGAACATTAACCAGCGCGTTGGTATTCGAAAAGCTCCAATTGCCATTAAGGCCGATAAAAAGAAAAAGCCATTACCTAACGATCTTTTGTCTTTATATACCACTAAACAAAAATCAGATGTACTGAAAATGGCCGGCAGTAACGTGACCAGTAACATCTACTCAATCGAAACTACCCAAAAAGATCTAAAAGACAAACAACGCGACATCAACAAACACTTAACGGCTTTATACGAGAAGTTTGTAATTGCTTTTGCTTGCTTTTTAATGTTTTTTATTGGGGCTCCATTAGGCGCTATTATCCGAAAAGGCGGACTTGGTTTACCTATAGTATTCGCCGTTTTAATTTTTATTACTTTCCACTTTATCAATACTTTTGGAAAAAGACTCTCACAGGAAGGCGGAATGTCTCCGTTTATGGGGTCATGGATGTCGTCTTTTGTATTATCGCCATTGGCTATATTATTAACGTATCGTGCTACAAACGACAACGGATTAATCAACTTTGATGCGATTACAACTCCAATTTCACAACTATTTCAAAAAATTTCAGAGCGGTTTTTTCCTGCTCAAAATCAAAAATAATTATGTCAACAACAAAAATACAACTGAATACCATTGAAGAAGCTATAGAAGATATTCGTCAAGGTAAAGTAATCATTGTAGTCGATGATGAAGATCGTGAAAACGAAGGTGATTTTTTGGCTGCAGCCGAAAAAGTAACACCGGAAATGATCAATTTTATGGCTACTCACGGACGTGGATTAATCTGTGCTCCTTTAACTGAAAGCCGTTGTAAGGAACTGGATTTAAGACCAATGGTTACCAATAATACAGATCATATGGAAACTGCTTTTACGGTTTCCGTAGATTTAAAAGGACATGGGGTAACAACAGGAATTTCTGCTGCTGACAGATCTAAAACAGTTTTAGCTTTAACAGATTCAAACGTAAAACCACACGAATTAGCAAGACCCGGACATATTTTTCCTTTGGTAGCAAAACAAGGTGGTGTATTAAGAAGAACTGGTCATACAGAAGCAGCTATTGATTTTGCAAGATTGGCCGGATTTAAATCTGCTGGTGTGATTTGCGAAATTCTAAATGAAGACGGAACAATGTCGCGCTTGCCTGAATTGGTAAAAGTGGCTAAGAAATTTGATTTAAAATTAGTTTCGATTGAGGATTTAGTTGCCTACAGAATGCAACACGATAGCCTTATCGTTAAAAAAGAAGATTTTGATATCGAAACCCGTTTTGGAATTTTTAGACTAAGAGCTTACGAACAAACGACAAATAAACAAATTCATATTGCCTTAACAAAAGGAACCTGGAATCTTGGAGAACCTATCTTAACCAGAATTCACTCTTCGCAGGTAAATAATGATTTATTAGGAACTTTAACAAACAATGCTGAGCAACAATTAGACGGTATGTTTAAAGTTATTAATGAAAACGGAAAAGGAGCTGTAATCTTTATTAATCAGGATATGCAGGCAGTAAACTTATTAAGTCGTATCTCTGAACTTAAGGCTTTACAGGCAGAAGGAACGATGAAAGCACCAAAAGTAGTCATTGACAGCAAGGATTACGGGATTGGAGCTCAAATTCTGCATGATATTGATATTTCTAAAATTAGACTGGTATCAAACACAGAGCAAACAAAACGAGTAGGAATGATTGGATACGGTCTTGAGATCACAGAATACGTAAGCTACTAATATGGGAACATTAGAAGAAAGAATTAAGAAATCTGAGACTCATATATTCAAAGCGGTTTTCCCGAGTACTACGAACCATTATGACACGTTATTTGGAGGAACTGCGCTTCATCTTATGGACGAAGTAGCTTTTATTTGTGCCACGCGTTTTAGCCGCAAAAAAGTAGTAACGATATCTACAGGCCAAATTGACTTTAAAAAAGCAATTCCGGCAGGAACTTTAATCGAGTTAGTGGCAAAAGTGGATAGCGTAGGAAGAACCAGCTGCAAAATTCACGTTGATATTTTCATGGAACAAATGTATTCAGAACTTCGCGAAACGGTAGTTTCAGGAACTTTTTCGTTTGTTGCAGTAGATGAAAACAAAAAACCAACTCCAATTTTAGACGACTTAGACTAATTTTTTCGAAAATCTTTTTTACAGAAATACTGATAATTAGACACTTAAAAATTAAGTAAAAAAAAGCACTAAAAAAGTTTTTATAATCGGAAAAGCGCACTATATTTGCACTCGCAATCAGCAAATGATCGCGACATACTGGAGAAATGGCAGAGCGGTCGAATGCGGCAGTCTTGAAAACTGTTGACTGTAACAGGTCCGGGGGTTCGAATCCCTCTTTCTCCGCCAGTATTTAAAACCCTTAACAATCGTTAAGGGTTTTCTTTTTTTATTATATATTATTTTCTTTGTAAATAGTTCTGAAAAATTTTTTACAATCGAAAAAACCACTTATATTTGCACTCGCAATCAGCAGATAATCGCAACATACTGGAGAAATGGCAGAGCGGTCGAATGCGGCAGTCTTGAAAACTGTTGACTGTAACAGGTCCGGGGGTTCGAATCCCTCTTTCTCCGCCAGTATTTAAAACCCTTAACAATCGTTAAGGGTTTTTCTTTTTTTACTCTTATTTGTATTTAAAAAAATACATAACCTAAAGGTCGATCAGGCGTTTTTTCAATTTCTCGAATTCCTCGCCAGTAATAGCTCCTCTATCTCTTAGATCAACCAACCGTTGTAATTCGATTCCTAAATCACTTTTTTGTATTTGATTTACATTTATAAGATTTCGGCTTTTTTTGTATTCCTGAATGTATAAATTCAATGTCTCCGAAAAAATTACCGCCTTAGCAAGATAAGTTTCCTGTATTTGGGAAGTTACACCTTCTGTTCTCCTGATCCTTATATGTCCGAAGTTTAAATAATGTCCTAAAAAATTACTGTAAACAATAGAATCATACAAATCAAATATTGGAATTTGTATTTGTGTCTTATTCCAGGGAAAAATTCCTCTAACAACCCAAAGTTCATTACCATTAAAAATCCAGGTAACACTAGAAAGATACACTAGCTTTAATATCTTTTTAACTGCAATTATAACCCCAAAAATAAGAACAACAATAGAGAACCACCTTGTTTTAATTCCAAATGAGATATAAATAAAAAACAGGGCTAAAATGAATATTATTACCGGTTTTATATATACAACCCAGTGCTTTTTTATTGCTACATTAATTTTATCTCGTTCTACCATATTCAAAGTCTTAAATATCATTAAACTAAACATTGCTTTTAACAACAGAAACAAACTAAAGTTTTATCATAGTAACTAAAAAATTTCCCAAACAAGTCATACTCACTAATAAATAAAGATAATAAAAAACTAAACGACTGATTAACAAGGTATTTAAACAAAACAAATTAACCTTATCATTTATCCTTTTTATCTTTTAAAATTTTACCCTCTTTGGTAAATTCCAAATCGATATTGTTTGTTAAATCGACGTCAAGATCCTTGTGCCCATAATCGATATGAGTGATTTTTTCATTTGGATGATTTTTTGCTACATAATCTCTTACAGATGCAGGAATAAATCCAGTTGGAATCGGTTTTTTACCTCCATCAACTTCACGATACGAACCATCTTTCCAAAACTCTATTTCTGTTCCGTCCTTTAGCTTCACTTCATATCCTTTTTCACCATGTTCAGCATCTTTTTTCACAACATCTATTGCGCTATTGCTAAAGTATTTCTTCAAAAACTCTTGCGCAGGTTTTGGTAATTCAGTAATTTCAATCTTCTTCTGTGCATTAGCCGATAGTGTAACACCAAGCACTAGTACGGCAATTATGATTAACTTTTTCATGATATTAGTATTTAAAATTTGTAATTTTCTCTCACTAATTTACAACAAGCAAAAATACATTCAAATCAATTTAAGAAACCTTTATTATTTCAAAAATAAGATTTCTTATATTGTAACTCATTACAATTAAAAAAGTTATGACAAATTCTATTACAATAAAAGTAGCTACCATTAATGATTTAGATGGAATAATAAAACTACAAACCGCCAATCAAACTTATCAGGGCGGGACATTATCCGGAGGATTAACAGCACATCAAATTCAGGAAATGATGACCGATATGCCTCAAATAATAGCCGTTATTAACAATGAAATTGTCGGTTTTTTATTGACAACATCACAAACCGTAAACAATAATCGTAAAGTTCCCATTGTTGATGCCATGTCAGCATCGTATACAGGTTCTCCAGATTCCTATATTTACGGACCAATTTGCGTGAGTCAAAATCAACGCGGTAAGGGATTGGCGCAACTTATGTTTCAGAAACTCTTAAAATTAGAGCCTAATCGGGAAGGAATTTTATTTATTAAAAGTGATAATCTCGCATCCATAAAAGCACATGAAAAAATGGGAATACATAAAGTAAGTAACTTCCATTTTAATAATGCTGACTTTGATGTATATGCGTATTTGTTTCCTTCAAGAGAAGATCATTAAACCACTCAGACTTAATATCAAATTTTTATAAATAACCTTAAATAAAAACATATGCGTTATCTAGCTATTCTGATTATCACCTTTCTAATCGTTTCCTGTAAAAACGAAACCAAATCTATAGCACTTTCCAGCTATTTCACATATCAGGAAGGTAACGATGTAGAATCGGCAGGCGTGAAAATGATTCCAATAAAAACTCCCGTAGGAGAATTTAAAGTCTGGACAAAACGCTTCGGTAATAATCCTAAAATTAAAATACTTTTATTACACGGAGGTCCAGCAATGACTCACGAGTATATGGAGTGTTTCGAAACTTTCTTTCAAAGGGAAGGATTTGAATTTTATGAATATGATCAACTGGGATCTTATTATAGTGATCAGCCAAAAGACAGCAGTTTATGGACAACCGAACGTTTTGTAGAAGAAGTCGAGCAAGTACGTAAAGCCATCGGAGCTAATAAAGATAATTTTTATGTTTTAGGCAACTCCTGGGGCGGAATTCTTGCCATGGAATATGCACTAAAATACCAACAAAATATGAAAGGGTTATTGGTTTCAAACATGATGGCCAGCGCACCGGATTATGGAAAATATGCAGACGAAGTATTAGCCAAACAAATGAAACCAGAAGTTTTAGCAGAAATTAGAGCGCTTGAAGCCAAAAAAGACTTTAGTAATCCGCGTTATATGGAATTACTCATTCCGAATTATTATCAACAGCATTTATGTCGCTTAAAAGAATGGTCAGACGGATTAAACCGCGCCAGTAAGCATATCAATAATGAAATTTACACCATAATGCAAGGTCCGAGCGAATTTGGTATCAGTGGTCGCTTAGCCAAGTGGGATATTAAAAATCGTTTACACGAAATTACCATTCCCACCCTAATGATCGGTGCCAAATACGACACCATGGATCCAAAAGCAATGGAAGAACAAAGTAAACTAGTCCAAAAAGGTCGTTATCTATACTGCCCAAACGGAAGTCATCTCGCTATGTGGGACGATCAAAAAGTTTTTATGAGTGGCGTCATTCAGTTTATAAATGATGTTAATTCAGAAAAAATCTAATTTTTCATATAACCATCATAATATAAATTTAGATTAAAGTAAGCAATACAAATAATTTGGGCGTTTCTCCGCCGCGGCCGACCGGGCTGTCCGTTAAATCTTTTGCGAGAGGGGTTGTGTATTGGCCTCGCCAGAAGTTTAGTGTTTCGCAAAAGGATACCGCTTCCATCCCTAACGCAGTTTAGAGGTAAAGAGAAATTCTAATTTTTAAAATTTCAAATTCCAAAATATTAGGTCTATTGACTTTTCCCAGGTAATTTATAACTTTTTGCAAACATAGCCAATGGTTTCAACCATCGGGACACAACAAAATATCAAGGCTTAAATCTTGGACTATCTGTAAAATATTAATAAGAACTTTTAATAAGGTTTCAATTTCCAAATACTAAATCCCAACATTAACGCACAGCTTTGCGAACTTAGCAATCCACAAAAATCCAAAAAACCATTGCGTTCTTTGCGGTTAAACCAAATCCCGAACCAACATAAAACAAAAAACCCCGTTTCGTTAGAAACAGGGTTTTCAAAAGAAAGGCGACGACATACTCT
>Ga0247815_10000255_pt1 | contig 42310 bp, 62 predicted proteins | sample UWRJL194509B1_FD_181014 | JGI IMG/M metagenome (GOLD analysis project Ga0247815, IMG submission 181014) | Plant litter microbial communities from Arlington Agricultural Research Station in Wisconsin, United States - UWRJ-L194-509B-1 | ecosystem: Environmental > Terrestrial > Plant litter >...
GTTTCACGTGTAACACGGCGCTCATAAGCATCGAAAGCCTTTCCCCTCTGTTGCTGCAAACGAATTTCCGCTAACCGTTCTTGTTCACGTTGCTTAATGGCTTTGTTGGATGCCTCGACAAGATTATTATAGGATGATAGCGCATTATTTACGCCTACTTTCAATTCCCCCTTACTGTTAACAGCCATTAAAGCGGTTGCCAGTTCGTTGGTATTCTTTACCATCTCGGCAATCTTGATAACGCCTTTATCAATGCTTGCTAAGGCTTTGTCTGATATTACCTCATCAATGAACCCTTCTCTATTTGGCATAAGATGTAATCATCATGTTTCTTTAAATACATGATAGCTTTGCGAAGATACTTTATCTTAATGCTCAATGGTAGCTTTGATGCCGCAACCCGAATATTAATACGCCGGTAAGCTTCCGCTCGGATTTTTAAGCATGTTCCTATTATGCTGTTCCACTGCCTCATTGTATATTTTTAGTTGAATGAAAAACTCCGCTGCTGATATGGTGTTGTAGGATAACGGCACTTTGAACCAGTTTACAATAGCGATTACCATTTGCATGAAGCTTGCTTTTGTTGGGGCTTTATTATCCGCTACTTTAGGCAAAGCTTTCATCAGTTCCGCAATCCTGCTATTGTACTGCTTACTATGATTTTCAACGTATTCTAATTCCTCGATGGTTTCCAATTTGCCCGGGTACGGGCTTAATCCTTTCAATGCTTCAATCAATGGCTCGGAATGATCCCAACCATACACGCGAATATTGTGAATGAGCAAAGCAATTAGGCCAATGCGAATGTTCAACATCTCGATTTCTGCCGTGGTTGTTACCGTTGCATCCAACTTAGCGCCCCCGCTTAAATCATCAGCTTCTTCCTGCAACCGTTCCCAATCATCCTGTGTAATATCCCCCAAGTTGCCGGAAAGCAATATGGTAACGTAATCCTTTAAAAGTATGTCGCTAAGTGATAAAGATGACATCAACGGAATCGGGCTGGTCTGTGGTGCTATGGCAATATCCATCTTGTGCTGGGATTATGTAAATGTATCCGTGAAAATTGTTTGTCTTTGCCCATTCCTTAGCAGCGTTCTTTGTTGCTGTAATCTGAAATGGGCGCGGGTCAAGTGGTGGTGGGCTTATGCAGTCACACATGGTTATCCTTGTTTGTGATGACTATGAATCAATTCAAACAGCTTGTCTATTTCTTCTTCGCTGCCATTAATTGCAAGATCTCTTAGCACCTTGCGCTTGGCATCCGTTAGAATCTTAGTCATTTCTTCCGGCGTGAAAATGCTCTTTATTTGTGGCGGGTCAACTACTATTTTACGCATTGGTTCTATTGGTAGCATATTTAAGCCATTTGTTTTCGTTTAATCTCACCTACAACGTCATCCCTTACTATCCCCCAAACCTTACCGACGCTTTCCGGTGTAAGCCCAAAGATAGCGCCTGTGAACATCTTAATCAAATGCGGGGTTTTATCGTTTCCTGATGTAACAGTGTATTTATTTCCCTCAATCGTTAGGGTAAATTCCTTTCTAAAATCTCCGGACTGATATAAATTCATTGGATAGGCCTGTATACCCTTAACCCCTTTTGCAATATCCTTTTGCTTTCTTTTCAACGTTGCCGGTGAATAACGCCCCAATGTATCGCCGTCGCTCAATTCACCACGATCCAACTGCGTGCGGTTCAAATCTAGTATTTCAGCATCGTGCTTTTGCATCGCAGCACCAGTTTCGGCTATTAAGCCGCCTCGTTGGATGCCCTGAAAGAAGCGGAAACAAGTAAGCATATCACCCATGTAAACAAAGCTAAAACAAATATTTGAAGAATGTTTGGAATATTGGTAGTAATTTGTGTTACTTTGTGGTAAATAATACAACAATGATAAAAAAACACATTGGCTTAATGGCAGGATTAGTCGCCCTCGTTGCTCTATCTGGCATCCCAAAAACAAAGTATTACGGTACTTCTTATGCCAGTCTTGAAAGTAAGGTTTTTAGCACTAGCGGCCCCGGAAGAAATCAACGCAAGCGCCGCAAGCTGGCTCGTCAAAGTCCTAACAGTAAATACGCAAAGTAATGGCTACAGAAAAGAAAGAGGTAATGGTTACGGAAAACATACGCATAGAACCGAGCGTAATGAAGGTAATAAAGCGGGTATCTAAAAAAGAAGAACGCGCCCGATTATCAATGATCAGAATCCTAATCAAAGAAGCATTAACCGCCCGTGGCGAACTAAAACCAACCGTATGAACAAGCCAGAAATTAGAATTGAAATATTTAAGGATGCCGATACTGGTAACTACTATTTCGAATTGTTAGCACCCGCACTTATTGAGAATTTCAGGGTTATGAGTAAACAATCACACATTGCCAGCGGCGCTACATTTTGGGATGATATTGCAATGCTAAAATCACACGACTTTTACACGGAACATGAACAAGCGCTGACATCTGCTGTAAAAATGATCGTTTTATTAACCATTGATATTTCACTACTATGAGAAACTTCATTATAGGCGTACTAATCGCAGCCGCTATAGGCTACTTTCTTATCCGGTTCATCCAAATGACAATGTTATGAGCGGTAAGATCATTGCCAAAGTGGGCAACAAAATAGAGCGGCATTACTTTTTGAATAACACCAATCTATTGCAGTTCATGAAACACTACGAAAGGTTGGCAAAGACACACGGCAACGTTGAAGTAACTATCGCACCGTGGGACAGCAAAAGCGATTACGACCCAATAAAGTACATCAAACACAAATGAAAGCAATAATCATCTATTTAATTATTGGGCTACTATACATCGTTTACACAAAAACGATAGCCAAAAACTTTTACAATGATCTTAAAAAGCATTACAAGGATGCCTATAGTATTATAAATCAAGATGTCCTTATCTACATACTAAACTCTACGTTTTTATTACTATGGCCATGCTATTTGTATGTTTCAATTAGAAATTGGTTTAGATTTTCAGCAGGATGGATGTGGGCGTCACGTCCATGGGGAAATAAGCAAAAAAGACGCATTGAATACCTTAAAAAGAAATTCTCATGACACCAACACAAAAAACGATTAGCCTGCTCACATTAGTTTTAGATCATTGTGGTAAGACGGATAAACCATTAACGGTTGATTTGCAGGAACGGATTAAAAAGCATCGGGACAGCTTGGTTGATGCTGAAAAACCGGAACCAATAGATCCGTTTTCACCCGACATGCGACGGTGGGCTGATGGCTTTGAACCAATAAAAGCCGTACATCCAATTCCCAATGTATTTGATCTTCACAACTACTCACACCTAAACAAAGACGCAATATCATGATCGCAGCAATCGCAGATGTACTAACAGAATTGTTAGTATTGTTTTGGATAACCGCCATTGTTACTTTCGCCTTAATCGTTTATGCATGGATTGAGGTAATACGCGACTGGTTTAAAGAACGTCGCAAACCAAAGGACATAACCTATCAACAGTACAAAACCAAAGCAAACGATTTATGATCTTACTAATTTGCTCAATTACGGCACTGCCTATTGCTGTGCCAACTTTAATTAATCGCTTAATACAACAATAACAATGCACCGTTTCACACCACTAGAACAACCTTTAACCGCTATTTCAGACGTATTGTTTGAGACAGGGAACGGGTAAACACAACAAAGCGGGGTGTTTTGTGGCACCCCGCTTTTAATCCATAAACCCACACTCACTACTTCTTTGCTGGTTCCGCAGGCTTGCCCGTTTCCGGTTGCGTTACTGGCTTTGCTTTCTCTGTAATGAAATCATGCATTTGCCCCAGCTTTTCAGCTTCCTTATCTCCTGCAAATATCCCATGCGCGCCGGTGTGACGCTTAATGAAATCCTCTTTGCTCATCTTGGCTAATACTTCCGGTGCTGAAATTTCTATTCCTTCGTACTTTTTCATAATTAAGCGATTTTAATGATTACGGGAATGCTTTCGTATGCACCAACTACCGCTAAGATCGTGCCAAGCCCTTTCAATGAAATCGAAAGAGTATTGCCCGATGTTGGGTAATCCGTATCGGTAGTGTCCAAAGTGAATACCAAATGATCGGCAAGATCACCGGCACCAGCCGCAACGGTCGTGATTGTAATCGCATTGCCCGTAGTAGCGTTTTTAACGTCCCAATACGTAGCAGAAATAACAGCCGGTACAAGTTCAGCCAAAGACTGACCCCCGCAGCTAATTTCAGGCTTAATAGTGAAGATACCAGCACCCGCACCATTTGGTGTACGGTTGTTCAGGAATACATCCTTAACCGCTGGGATTTGCAATGTTGAAAGCCATGAAGCATCCAACTTGAAAATAGCACGGTTTACGATTGCGTCCGTAGCATCTTCGTATTGGATCTGCATGAAGTAGCGCTCTGGCTCGTTTTGCGTTCTGCCCGGGTTCTCAACATAAACAAATGATGTTGGAATACCGATGAAATCTTCGCGCTGTGTTGTTGCGTTCTGACGGCCTACACCAACCAATACAATCTCACCGGATGAAGTTGGGCAAATCTCAAAGAAGCTATAACCAGCCCAAGACTTTTTCTTAATCTGGCGGTAGTAGCACATCTTAGTCGGCAACTCATAACGGAATGAACTTGTAGCGTCACGGATAATCATACGATTACCGCTTGGGCTAGTGTATTCCTGCGGTGCCTGACCGTTTGATTCAATGCCCTCGAATTTACCCAATACAAACCAACGATTAGCATTTAGCACGGCTTGTTCCTGTGATATTGCGTAATTGTATGCGGTTGTTGCAGAAGATAACGAGGCATCGGTGAAAGCTGCGCCATTTGGTACAGCTAAGAACCCTATTGGGGCGTAAAGGGTAACATCACAGTTAGTGAACCCGACATTGCCAGATGCACCAGAACCGCATGAAACCTCCCTTAATGAATATGCCATGTGTTATTTAGTTTTTTGTGTTTAACAAATTTTGTGATTGTTGAATTTCAATTTCAGGTTAGTAATGTCCAATGCATCGACCCAAGATGTAAGCGTGTTTTCCTTCTTTTCCCCGACCTGTGGACTCCAAAGCTTGCGTTCGTAAACCGTGTGCGACATCTCGCCGTCATTCATAACGTTGAAATACTTGCTTTGCGCAATAGCGGCAAACAAAGCATTGTAAATAGGCCAAAGAATCGCCCTCATCGTTACAGTATCGCGTTTTTCGCTGCTGTAGTCGTATTGGGTATGTACTGCGATTGCTAGGCGTAAATTAGCCTCGGTAAAGAAGCGCCCAACATCATAGCCCACATCCTCAACCAACATAACGCACGGATACTTTTTGTACGTCTGACTGCTAACACGGTCTTTGTTTGCCAGTATGGAATCAATCTCTTGACCCGAACCCTGAATATAATGCACGGCGGTAATGTTTGGATCTACAGCCTGCAATGAGGTAAGCATGGCGGTGCTAACCTCGGCTACGGTTTCCCGTATTGCATCCTGTATAAAAGCATTCATATCCCCCATGTATTTTGATACTCGAAAGGTGTTACATCGGATTCCACAAATTCAGGGTATAATTCAGATGAGCGAATGTAAGCGTACATTTTACGCAGCTTTGCTATCATCTCATTCCACGCTATACACATATTCCTGTCAGGGCTGGTGCGGGAAGCATTTGCATGTTTTCCCGCACCTTTACCTGATGTTGTTGGCGTCTCGTTAGAATCGCGTAAATGATAATAGAACACATACCGGGCAAAGGCGTACTTAAGGAACCCCCGCAGCGTCAACATACGGCTAACCGCGTCGTTGCTGGGAAGTACCACCGTTGCACCAAACGAACCAAGCACAGCCTCTAAGAATTCAGGTTCCAGCGCATCAATGTAGCTTTCTAAAAGCTCTTTTTGCACTTCTTCCCCTCTTTGCGCTACTGCAATGGATCGCTCGAAATATGATGTGTCTATTAGTGGCATTTACTTATGCTAGTTTAGCGTAACCGCGATCAATCAAAGATTGTGCATCTGCGCCGGGAATGTTATCGTATTGCACACCTTCCGAAATATGCTTGGCACCTTTCAAACCTATAATGCTATAAGTCTTAGTGGCGTCAAGTTCTGTTTTTGCTTTGGTTGCTTTATCGGTTGTTCCTTTCTGATCTGCTGACATTGGATATTATTTTACTGGTTATTAAGCGGTTTCCATTGCGGCCTTAACGGTTGCAAACGTTCCTTTCAGAACAGCACCTGCATAGTTTGTAGGCAGATACAGCAATGCACGAAGTTCACCCAGAACCGTTACAAGGTTCTTTGTAAAGTCATCGTTTTCGTAGCCGTAATCAATTACGAACTCTTCGCGCATACGTAGGCGAAGCTTGGTAGTATCCATGATGATGAAATCGCCAGCGGTAACACCGGGATTAGCATAAACACGCATGCCTGCAATTTCCATACCGTCAGCGGTTGACCAGCGAGGATAAATGTATTCGCCCTGCGAAGTCTTTAGAACCTGCATCATGCCGTAATCAATCGGATTGATCAGCATAACGTTTGGCTCAAAGAAGTAGCTGTTGGCCTGAATAGACTTTGCAGCAATCGCAACATCATAGTTGTTAGCCTGATCAACACCAAGCGCAAACGATGTGCCTGCAACGCTCAAAGTAGTTGCCCACTGTGTTAAGCCTTTCAGTTGTGGCGTAGTTCCTGTGCCGCTGTAAAGTTGCTGATCAAGTTTCAATTCAACCAAAGTTTGAATTTCATCCTCGATAAAGTTGCGCATCCCGTCAACGTCTGCAAGAACTTCCTTTGACATTTTAGCCCAACCGGCAATCTTTTCAACCTTGGCCGTACGCTCTTGGAAGTCCGTATCGATCTGTGGTTTGGCTGCTGCTTCTGCAACGTTGTTAACCGCACCATCCGGGTTAACCTGCTCAACCCAGTATTCGTACATTGAAGATGTAGGCTTTGCGCCTATGATCTCACGTAGAAAGGGTTTGCGACGCTGAATACCAATGATCCCACCGTTGCCTGTTGCAAGGCTAAACGGAATAGCGCCGCCTGTAGTTGGCAGAATGTTTGCCGTGGTCATTGTAGCAGCGGCTTTCAAAGTAACGCCGGGCGCGCTCTTGTTGGCCTTCATTGCCTTAAACGCTTCAATCTTTTCTGTAATTGCTGATTTAATAGCATCACCAAGTGATTGAGGCTGAGCGATTGAGTTTTTGCGGCTCATCTCGTTGATTGTGATGCCTTGCTTTTCAGCAATATCAGCCAAGTTCTTTATGGCTTCTTCGTGCTTATCGCAAAACTCTTCAAACTTCCCCTTGATTGCTTCAAGGTCTTTTGCTGCGGCCTTGTCTTTGCTGGCCTCTGTAAACTCGGCTTTAAATTGGGCGATAGCTTTAGCAGCCTCACTACCAATACGAGCCATTTCTTCTTTAGCCATTTCGGCTGTGAAAGTCGTATCCATCTTAAATAAATGAAATTGTTTTTAAAAATGATAAATCAGCATTCGCCGTATTGGTGTGCTGCGGTTTTTCTGCAATGGCGGCTTTGTTGACCTGCGATACTTCAAACAGCGCGTTAAATTCATCTTGTAATTCTGTAAGGTTGTAGGCCAAATGCTTAAAGCCCTCATCCGAATATTTACCCTCGCGAATAGCTTTGGTAACTACATTCATCCGAGCATTCAGATCAACCAAAGCCTTTTCTACCGCTTCCGGCGTATCAATGCTTTTGAAACCTACTACATGGGTATTCTCATTTGATCCAAATGCAACCGTACTGGTATGCCACAGCTTGCCCTCTGAAACGTCAAAAAAGCCGCCGTTAGGTAGTGCTTTATCTTCCACCCACTTTAAACGCCCCTCAATGTATCCCATTCGGATACTATGCTCTGTATAAACGCCGTCCTTGTACGATTCGAGTGTATCCCTGCCCAATGTATTGTCAGACATTTTTACGGCTGTTTTAAGCCCGTATCCATCTTCTGATATTTCGGTAATAACACCGGGCAAACGGCTTTCATCATGGAACAAGCAATGCTTTATTTTACGTGTGCTTTGTGATTGCGGGCCCCATTCACGGATAGAACGGGAAAATGCACCCTTACGGATGATGTCATCCTGATCATCGATCTTATCAAAAGCATTGGAATAGAAAACAACGGTTTTACTGGCTGTATCAATATCATGCACCGTATTACCTATGCTTTTATAGGCAAATGGGCGGTTTGTCTTATTCCGTAGATCCATTGTTTGCGGTGTTGGGTGTAAATGTAGTATTATTTTGGGCTTCCTGCTGCATTACACTTGCCGGAGATTCAAATTTGTACTTATCAAAGTCGGGATTCTTTTGCTTTTTGTCTGCTGGTAGTTGTCCGGTAATTTCTAAGTACTGGTTACCTGTTATCAAATTCAGATCGTAACTGATTTGCGCGGCCTCTGCCAATGCTTTTAACCCGTTGCCGCGCTCTTCCTCACTTGCCTGTACTGCTGCTACACCGGAATAGTCCATATAAATTTCAACATCCCCATCGTAAAGGTTTAGCCCGTTTGATAGCTGCTCGAAAAAATCCATTGATTCGGGGTCAATCGTTGTATCCTGAAAGTCCCTGCGTCCGTTGCTGGAATTGTTGTACTTACCTTCAAATCCTTCCGCTAGTGCTGTGTATGGGAATGCAAAACAGTTGCATAGTGATTTAAGTCCTGCAATTGTTTCTTCCTGTGAACCCAACTGTTTAACGTCAAAAGTCATAGGGGTGTAGGATAGGGGCGAATTGGTTACAATCACTTTGTCCTGCCCTTGCATATTGCCGTAACGCTTGTATGCTTGCTGCACCCTGTCTTTTTCTTCTTCCGGTATAGCAACAGGCCCGATTGTATCCTTGCCGCTATTGGAAATAATACCGTTAGCGCCGCGATCCGTTTGCATTTCACCACGTACTTCCAATGCTGCTATGAGGTTGCTAATATCCTGCTCTAAGAACGCATAGCGTGGTAATGGCAGGTTAGTGTACTCATCAACGCCCATTGATCCGGAATCGCGAATAATGATAAGCTTGCTTACATCCAACTCACGGCGTGTGCCGCGATTGCTGATGTAGTAGGCTTTGGATGGTGGTAAGTCATCACTATCGGCCTTATCCCAAACTATGCGCCAGTTGTAAAGAACATCCAGCCGGTATGGCTTATCAGTTATCCCTGCTGGGTATTGTGGTTCAATAACCGTGTAGCCGTAAGCCTGACAAAGCGAATAAGCCTTAATGAAAAATAGTCTTTGTGTCTCGTTGGGGTTGGGCTTTCTAAATAGCTTTTCCCAATCCTTGTATTCGCCGCGCAAATTGTTTTTAGTAGCTGGGTTCCACAGGGAAACCGAACCCTTTGCAAACTGAAAAGCCTTTTGGGATATGATCGAACTGATAGCGCCGCAGCGCTCAATGGCTGTGGTAATGTCATCGGTGCATTTAAGCCCGTAACGCTTGTATGGCTTTAGTGGATAGAATACAGACCCCCATTCGGTGTTGTATGGATTCCCGTAATTATTAGAGTTTACCGGCGTCAGGCTATTAGCAGGCTGTTGCGCTCCCCATTTTTGATTCCAGCCGTTTTGTAAGTACTCAAAAGCCATATTGCGCGTAAAAGTAATTAATAATTACACTTGTTTGATAATACCTAACGATTTTAGATACATTCCGATGTATCTGCACCCGTCAATAGTGTGATTGTCTATGTCTTGTGGCGTCTCTAATACCGTTCCGCTTCTATCCACTTCACGCGAATAATTCTCTTGCTCGTACGCTAAGTTAGTAGAAGATGTGGTAAAATACACAGCTTTAAGGCTATTAAGCAAATCTATACCATCCAAAATTGAATTGGCAACCTTTAACGCTGGCTTTGCATTGTTCCAACCGGAACGCCGTAACGCAGCTATTTTGATAGGCCGGTTAGTATCGCAAATAACATCACGGTTCTTAGGGATGCCCAATTTGTTAAACATCCATGTTACAATTCCTTCCTCATCCCCTGCCATTTGCTGCCGTTCGGTAGCCGTAAGCTTTTCCCGCACTATGTTTTCTGATGCGTAGTTCCTTTCGTGGAAATAGAGGCAACCATCATGGTACTTCCCGTCAACGATAGCCCACGGGTCCACGCTGCCCCAATCCGATGCCGTATATTCTTTGGCGTCTAACGCATGGTAAACATGATCCGGTATTTCCTGCCACCTGAATATTCTATTGGGGCGCTCGGCTTTGGTGCCTTCCGAATAAACCATGTAATTGAACAAATCCGCTGTGTTCTTGTTATGATTTTCGAGGCATCGGATTAACTCATTCAGTTGCTTTGGTGAAAAGCATAATGGGTTTTCAGCAATGTTGTATTGAAATGCTTCCGATTCTGTCAATAGTTTTTCTTTAACTACCGTGCTTTCCGAAACTGGCTGATAGGATAATATTTTCCGCTTTTGCTCAACCGGCACAAAAGGATTCATGCGCCATGTGCTATGTATTAGCTGTGCATTGCTGGCTTTGGTAAGATCATCAGACCAATGATTTTCACGCGGGTTTAGGTCAATCAATACCGAAATAGAACAACGCATGTCCAACTGATCGAACGTGTCTTTTTGTATCTGGTATCCTTCGTTAAACCAAAGTATATCGCAATGATAACCGTGAACCTTTACGGGGTCATCCGTACCCTCAATGTGAATAGTGCTACCAGTTGGAAATTTGAAGATGCTTTCGGTTACATTCAACACCACGTTATCATACCCGGGCATCGTTGGGTAAATCTTTTTCATGTCCTCAAAGACTGTATCCTTACAAATCTTCTTCGTGTCCCTGAAAACTGATAGTTTAATGTTGGGATGCGAATATGCGTAAACGTAAAAAAGCTGAATGATAGAGTGGGTCTTACTGCTTCGTGAAGATCCCGAATTTATGATGTAACGCACGCCCTTGTTAAGCGCTTCAAAGTTCTGCTCAAAGACCTGTGTTACTTTCATTAAACTAAGATAATTGAGTATTTATTTTTAATTCCTCGCCGCTGATTAACGTTATCATAAAGGGTGCAGGGGTTGATCATTTTGGCCAATGCGGCGTCTTTCACACAATCATAAAAAATACCAGTCTGCAAATCTAAAACTAATTTGGCTTGGTGATTGTTTCCCCCTTTTTGCTGCTGTCCAATTCTTGCCTTATGAATATCTGATTTAGGAACGCCCTTTCTGTTTTGATATTTAGCCTTTGTTTCCTCACTTTGTTTTGATCCAAAGCCATGATGTAGTTTCCCGCGTTTACCAAACATATGATTTTTATCACCAGTTCGGTTTTCACTCATCTTTTTGCGTGTTTCAATCGTGTATGTTCTCTTTTTTTGATTACCCGTGGTTAGTAAACAATTGAGGCCATTTGCGCCGCATACATCGTAATGATCCTGCCAAAACCTCTCTTTATCGTTTAGTTCATTTTCCGCACAGTATTCTATAATCTCAAACGAATGCGCTTCTACACCAAATAGCTGAAAAGATTGCCAAAGTTTTTTCTGATTCTTACAATTGTTAGTTGCTTTATAATCCCTGAACCGAACTTTAAGATTTATCGATTGTCCAATATAGATTTTGCCATCGGGTGCCTCTATTTTGTAAATGCCTATCATAAAATTAATTGCCCCAAACAATAGAAAGTAGTTCCAGTACAATCAAATTGAAAGGGGCATTATGTGCATAAAATAGCATCTGGAACATGCTACCGTTTTTACGAATTATTCTTCATCCTTTTCAGGATTTACCACTTGTATTTTGAAGATATTGGAACCAATCTTGTCGCCTCCGGTAGTCATGTCTAGTTTGTCACCGTACTTTCGAGGCATCATTTTCGCCGCCAACCACTTTCGAGCATCAACACGCAACTTTGATCGATTGGTTACTTCTTTGTTTTCTATATCATAGCTGCTATCACCCTTCACGATAGTCATAAGGTCATTACTTCCATCATCCGCAATGTCTAGTATTTCCTCTGCTAAAAGTTCGGCTTTTGCTTCGCGCGCGCGTGCGTACAATTCCGCAAATTCTTCATTATCCTTCAAATACTTGAAAATACTTGATACCGACGGCATTGATTCATCAGCACATATTGACTTTAGAGACAGTGTAGTAGTGGCTACTTGTTCCAAAAAAACATTAGCAATATCCCAGTCAAAAATACTCGGTCTACCTACGTCTGCCATATCCCTCAAAAGTACGAATTTTACGTAATGAAAAAACTAATCTTAATTTTTGCTGTGTTGTCGCTTATGGCTTGTAGGAAGCGCAATTGTTATTCCTGCACCTATACCGTGGTTGCTACAGGTCAGGCTACCACAAAAACTGTTACGGAAGTTTGCGATAAAACTAAAAAAGAGGCTGCGGCCATTGAGGATGCAGGCAGTCAGCGTAGTTCGTCCGGTTCTGTGCAAGTTGTCACGGTGATGCGGTGATTGAAGCAGTAGGGAAAGTGTGGTTAACTTCTGCTAGCCAAATTGCAAGCGAATACATTGCCGGTCTGCTAGTGATGGCTTCGCTACGGGTTTTGCATGTGGCTATAATTGCTCTTATTGCTTTCAGGTGATCTGCTTTTGTTGCGCTCATTCGAAGGGTGGTTTTCCTATGTGAGATTCTATAGCCTCAATAAACTGGGAAGGGGTGTAGCAAACATGCACGGCTACACCTGCAAAATCCCATTCGGCATGTAGTATTTTTTGCGCATCGGATACTTTGCCCTTCTCCATCTTCAATTCAATGCAAAATAAGGGTGCTATGCAAATGAAGTCTGGCACCCCTGGCAGTACACCCATCGATTTTGCTTTACCAAGTCGCATCATGTGTGAAGATGATGTTTCCCCGGGCAAGCGTTCCATTTCGTTCATTACATGAAAAAAAAGCTTCCTATGTGCGGGATAGTTTTTATTGGTGTACAGAAAACAGTCATGTGTAAACTGTTGTTCGTTTTTTGGTGATGTTGCTAGAAATTCGGCTCTATTCATGGTATTTTGATCGGTTACGGATAGTCATCTGTAACCTTTTTTTGTGGTTAATTGGTTTTCAATACATTATACAGGTTACAGATAAAACGAAAAAAAGGCAAAGACTTTACCAGCAAAAAATATGTGTGTGCGGTGTGTGTATGGTGCTATATGGTTACAGTAATCCATAATAATCTTTAAAATTTAGGTTATTATCTGTAACCGTATAATAGTCAGTGTTTTAACCCGTAACTTATCTGTAACCTATCTGTAACTACTGTAACTTTAGAATATGGTTTCGTTAGTGGTGTATTGGTTACTGTCTGTGGTGTTAAGTAATACCCGATATACCCAAACCGTTTTGCCATTAACTTTCTTGGCCAACCGCGTGAATCCTGATCGTTTTAGTTCTGCCCCTAACCGCTTCATTATGATTTTCTGGTTAGATTTTTGCTCCAAGTGAACCTTAATTTCAGTACATGACCATTCGTGCGCACTACGGGCTGATTCAGGCAGTAAAAGGTAGCGGTGTATCAATTCGTACTCCATCGTGTAATCCTCGAATTTTTGGCTGTTTCTTTCCATGAAATCGATATCGGCAGCTTTTAGTTGCCACTCGAAGCCGGATTTCCATAACCAATAGGCTTCCATTAGTAAATCGATCTTATCAATCTGGTTGTAGGCGTCGTGGTCAATGGATATGATTTCGCTAACAATCATGCGTCGGTTACCTGTGGCATCATTCAGTATTTCCAAATCGTTTGTAGTGCCGCAAAGGACAGCTAAGCGGTTCAAATCTTCGTTCCCGCGCCCGTATGGCACCCGTAATGAAAATGTTTGTTTGGATGTAAGGTCTTTCAAGCGCTTAGATTCAGATTTAGATTTACCACCCATTTCATCATCCATGATCAAAAGCTTTTGGCACATTAGGATTTCGTCATCCTTACCGGCATCAAGTTTAGATTCCGCATAGTACTGTTTAAGTTCTTTGGGTAATAAGCGACGGAAAGCCTCCGTTTTACCCGAATTTTGCCCACCGCAAAGGATTAGCATAAGCGGGGAGTGTTGGCCGTGTATGGCCGAAATAAGCCCAACCAGCCATTTAGTACCAAGTATCGAAAGAACATGGCTTTCTGTTTTGAAGCATTTCCAAAAATCATCTATGACTCCAATTGGCTGTCGGCTGTGGTAAGACTGGAAAAAATCAATTAGTGGGTTGTATTCGTCGGTAGATTCCGAAAATAGAATTTTGCAAAATAGGTCAAAGGTAATTTCATCAAAAGCCTTTTTGCAGGACAGAAACAAAGTATTTAGCTGCGCTTCCTGAACCGGCACACCGTGATTTTCTAGCTTTCTCGTTATCCCGTTGCGCTTTATGCTATGATTATAGCGTAACCAACCCTCTACAAGTGTGATAATGCTGTCCTCACCTTCAATTGTTACGTTGTTAGCAATTGCCTGTTCTACAATTGGTTGTGATACTGACGGATCTATACCCTCAAACTTTTGCAAAGTGCTGACAATGCCAGCCACTCCCATACCCGATTTTTGCTGAATGGTAGTAGAGCGTAAAATCTCTTTTGTTTCTTGTGAATAAAGCTGAATACCATTTTTTAAAGCATAAGAGTAAATTTTGCTTATCGTTGCCATTACTGGCTTATCCCCTAAAGTTTTAAGTATAGCGTCATACTGCTTGTCGCAGTTATCGCGGTCATATTTAGTAGCCGGAAAACTCAATAGATGATAGTAATCCCTTCCACCTTCCCTAAAATGATCTGCCAGCGCATAACCAACACTGATCCAGTCATTATAGTTTTCGCAAATGTTTTTATTTGCCAAGGCTTTTACCATGTCATTAAAATCGGTTTTTACAAAAACCGTTTTTAGTTCTTTTTGTGGTTTATTCGCTTTCGGATACTGCTTAAACTTTAATGCCTTTTTGTTTATTGATACATCGGGATCAAAAGAAACATATCTCAAACGCGACACATCCTTACCTGACGGATCAATAATTAACCCGTACTTTTCGTAGGTATATTGTGCTAATCCTAGAAAGGCTTCTAAATGTTTTGTACCGTCAATAGGTACAATTGCACATAACCCCTTACCGGAGCATGAATAAAAAACAGCATATACATATGGATCTTGTTTTAGCAACTGCTTGTACCCTTGTATCTTATCACCTAAATCGTCAAAATCTAGTGAAATGAAACCGGAATGACTGGCCAATTCAGCCGCCTTTCGGTTCTTAGGGAAATAACCTGAAACTGTAACCCCTGGCAACAGGTCTTTGTAATGCTTCTTTTCGTCTTTATCCTTTGCGGTGCGAACTAAAGAAACTGCATCCTGCCATGTACCTGTAATTATTTGATCGATAAAGATATCGATATCCGAATCAGCTTGCTTTGCTCTTTGATTTGTGTAATAACTTATTCTTGTGCTGGCTCCCATTTTGGATAATGTTTTTTAAGTTCTTCGATGAATGTTTTGGTTGCTGTTTCTTTATGCCAATTATTGTACTTCTTATTTAGGATGTGACACCACTCTTTGCACTTAGTGTGAACGTTTGGCATCAATTCGGTAAAGTGATCATCTGTAAATTCTTTAATCTTTCTTTTTGCTGCATGAGCGATGGAAGCCGGTATTCTAAAAAAAGGGTAGTATTCTTTTCGCTGATCGTTATCCGCAATTAGCTGTGATACGTCAATACTATTGTTAAACGCTACAAGCTCTACAGGTATTTCCACTTTTACTTTTACGGGAAATTCGTGGCCGCAAATATTCCCTTTAGTGTCAATGTTATTACAGTTACGTACGGATGCGTGACAGATACCAAAACAAACAGGGCATTCTTTAGTGGGCGCAATTCCATCTTTCTTTTTGCCAGGGTTCCAAAACAAATCCAGCCAGTCCCGATCTTCACTATCCCAATCGCCGAAGGTTCGCGCATTGCCACCCATGTCTAGCACTAAAAAACGGGTTTTCCCTTCACTTAAACGAGCGCCACGCCCCACGGTTTGTATCCACAATGCCAACGAAAGCGTGGAGCGGTTCACTATGACGGTTTGGATAGTGGCTTCATCAAATCCGGCAGTAAGGATATTTACATTGTTAAGTACCGCATCGGGCGTTTCTTTAAACCAGCGGAGTATTTCTGCACGTTCTTCAGGTGTACAATTACTGTCTAAATGTCGGGAGTTCAGCCCGTGTGATAGGAATAGTTCATGAACCTTTTTGGAATGGTCTATAGTACAATTAAAGATAATCGTTTTAGTGCCCAAAGCAAACTCCATGTATTGCCTTAACGTATTCTCAACATTATGACCTTTAGAAAACTCCTGCCCCATTTGCTTTTCGTCAAATTCACCGCGAACCACGCGCAATTGCGTCCGATCGACGCTACCCTTAACGTGCATGGTAAAGTTTTTTACCAATGCACCGTGGGCAATAAGTTCAGTGATTGATGCACCAACTACAATCGAATTGAAGTAGTTTTTTAATGGATCTTTTTTTGTAGATGCAATAGGCGTAGCAGTGAATCCAATAATGTATTGATCAGGGAAATAGGGATGCACTTTCTTAAAGTTTCCGGTGTGCGCTTCGTCAATGATCACTAATCCAACATCGTTAAAGAAATCCGGCGTTTTTTTGAGTAGGTTGTTTACTGTTTCAACCATGCCAATATAGCACTTCGACTGCACCATACCTTTTGCCACTCGCTCCGCAACTATTCCCGACCATTGGTAAATAGTGCGTGAAGCTTGGGTTACCAATTCCTCGCGATGCACAAGTAGCAATACGGACTTACCAGATTTCTCAATATATCGCTTGATGATGTTTGCAAAAACTACCGTCTTGCCGCCGCCGGTAGACAGTTGGGCAATGATTTTTTTATGGTAGGAAAGTTCCTGTGATATTCGAAGTGCAAAATTCTCCTGGTAATCTCTTAATGTCATAAAATGAAAAGTTCCGATGGAGATTGTGATTGCGCCACGCCCCCCATCGGAACTAAAATTTCTTTATAAAATACCGGTGCGCATCCCGATTTTTACTTACCGCAAATATACAAAATCAACCTAAAAAAACCTAGTGAAAAGCCCCGCATTGTTTAAAATAAGTGTCATAATCAAAGATGCCGTTTGTGCTGGGGATGTAGTTGGTTGGTTCCATCCGTGCGCGGCTATTACCCTTCACAGCATCGTAAATTGTACCGGCTGGGATGTTGTACTTTTCTGCAAGATGCTTGTACGTAACGCCGCCTGCTTTGTATTCCGGTGCTGCTTTGGTTAGTGTTTCCATGTTAATCAAAGTTGCTAAAGAGTGAAAATAATTTGTACCACCATTTTGATTGGATGCGATGTATTTTATCCATTGGCATCTTGTAATAACGTGTAAAAGCCCTTTCAATTTCATCGTTAGCCGTCATTATATTAATGCTTCGGTTATAGCTGTAGCCAATGGATGAAGTGTGATCTACAATAACAGCATTACCATTGGATAGGGATAGTTTATCAAAGGTTTCCTCCGCCAATCGCAGATCCTTTTTCAATCCTTCGTACTCCTCCAGCGGCATTGTAACCGTTTTATTTTGTTCCATGTTCATATTTTTAATCGTTAGGTAATTCGGTTATTTCTAGCCAATGGGTATAGTCTTTTAGCATTTGCCCCATGCCGCCAAAGGTTCTATGATAAATCATTATTTCATCTGGCTCATCAGAATCATAGTATCCAAATTCAAGGGTGCCGAACTTACTCATAAAAAGCACCTCTATGTTTTCGCTTTCCGGCAATCTATCTTTCGTACTAATCCATCGTGCGCTCATAAATTTGTTTTAGTTTTTGAAATAATAATAGCGATCCTTAGTGCTACGCCGATAATGTTTTTAGCTACCATGCACCTTTGCCGTCGTCGCTTGTTACGTGCTGTTTTAAGGCTTATAGGGCAATCTATACTTTCCACAGCATCGAGTATTGCCGTATCTATATCAACCCTGTTACGGGGTATCATATCGTTTCGGTTTTAGGTGGTGTGGGAAGGGCTAAAGTCGGGATATAATGCGTGAATTTTATTGCAAACCACACAGCCGACCCATACGACACAACTTCCCATCCGTTTTCTGGATGATGGATTAAAACTTGGTCACCTGGCTTTTCTGTTCCTTGACCTGCTTTCACCCATTCCAACCCCAACACCTGCATCATCGCATCCAATACATCCCCCTTAGCGCGTTTACCGTTCTTCAATGTTTCGCCGGTCAAAAGGTTTTCACCGTTCGCAGCGGTCAGGGATAGATACTGTTGCCCATCCTTGCTTTTCTTAATCTGTAGTTTTGCTTTTTTCATTTGGATTAATTTTCACCAAAAGTAACATGTTTTTTGTATTTTCCAAACATTTTATTTATGTTTGCCTAAAATTTATAAAAATGGGAAGGAAAAAAATGGATGATAGCGCTAAGAAAATACAGATTGCTATCTATGTACTAAAGGCAGACGTTGATATGGTAGGCCGCGATCATCTACGCGATGAATTGCTTAAAAAGTCAACCGCCATCATTAAAAAGAAAAAAAATCTTTCGGCTGTGTTGTAGTGTTTACGGGCTTTCTGAAACTATTTTCGCAATAACACGAAAAAGATGTTGTTTTATTGGATAAGGTTTGTATCTTTGATTTATCAAAAACGAAAAAGCAATGAAAACTTACTTGATCCAATTCAAACAATCTAAAGCCGGAAAAACTAAACGCGCTATCGTAGACACTGTAGACCCTATTAATATTGCCATTGAAGAGGCTAAAGAGCGTTACAAAGCTAAAAGCATTATAGGGTGCCAGGAAATTTTGCAATCTGTCAGGCATTTATACGTGAGCGGTGCCTGCACGGTATTGAGGTAAACTTTGCAGGGGTGCGACTGTAACGCACAATAACTTTAAAAAATCAAAACACAATGAAAACGGAGTTTATAGAACTATCTACTAAACGGGAAATTATGAATCGACTTGAAAGCGGTGATACCCTAATGATACCGTATGTAATAAATGAAATTGAAAGGTTGGAAAATATTGTCAGAGATTATGAATTGGGGATGGAAATGGTAGCAGATAGACTTAATAATACCAGAACATACAAGACACCAAACAAATTCCCCGCTTAAATCAAACCACATGGAACCAAAAACAATTGATAGAACCAAACAAGATTTAGCAACAACATGGTTAAAATGGAATGGTAGCCGAGCTACCGAAAAGCAAATTGAAAAAACGTGCAATCAACTAACAATTCAACAACTTCAAAAACTTTGTAATGACCGCTCAATCTAATAACATGAAAGCAATCGATCCTAACAAAGTAAAAATATACGTTGAGCAAAGTGAATGCCAAACACGATACCAGCATAACCCTATACAGTGGGTTGCTCAATGTGCGCACCCATTGTTTGATGACTGCATCGAAATAGTAGTTTCTTATTCGGAAGTATCCAACCACCTACAAGCAGACGCACTAGGCAACGTAATGCACACAGTAAATTATATGGATCGGGGGGAATGGGACACAAAAGATAGACCTATGCCACTAATGGAATACATCAACAACGTACTTGGCACATCCGATTTTAATGACATGCTCACGGATATTATTAACAAGCGGGATGGTAGGTGTATTAATGTAAGTTTTGATCTTAAACCGATGTAAACATGTGGAAAGTCATCCTACTAAGTCTATACTTCTTCCTTCGCTACCACGGTAATAAAAAGGAATTTCCAAAACCAGTAAAAAACATTCAACGATTAAAAAAACCAAGATGATGAACAACAACCAACAGTTAGCAGTAACTCAACAAATGAGCGTTAGTGATATGTCCCTAATGGCTGAAACCTTCGCAAAGAGCGGATTGTTTAAAGATACCTCGGATATGGCGAAAGCCTTTGTAAAGATCCAAGCCGGACAGGAAATAGGTATTGCACCTTTCCAAGCCATGAGCGGAATACACATCATACAAGGTAAGCCCACCATTGGTGCAGGTATTATGGCAAGCCGTGTAAAAGGTAGTGGCAAGTATGATTATCGAGTAATTCAACAAGATGAAAAAGCTTGCAGCATTGATTTTTATCAAGGTAAAGAAAAGATTGGCAACAGTACTTTCACTATTGAAGATGCACAAAAAGCAGGAACGCAAAACCTCGGTAAGTTCCCAAAGAACATGCTGTTTGCGCGCGCTATTTCAAACGGGGTTAAATGGTATTGCCCCGATGTATTTACCGGCCCTGTTTACGTACCTGAAGAAATGGAAGGACTACAGCAAACGTTTGATGTGCCGCATGAAGAAGTATTTCAATTAACGGAATCACACATTTCCCACGCTGATGAATTAATTAAGAATAGCACTTTGGATGATGACGGGAAAGAAAAGGCTGCAACTGCGATTGCCAATGCGAAGAGCCAAACACAGTACAATAATTTGGTTAACCGTTTAAATGAACTGCAAAACGTACCGGCATAATGGAAGCGCTATCAGTATTATCAATTTTTGATACCAGCAAGGCACAAAGAGTGTCATTTGCTACCGATGTAATCAACCGCATAAAAGAGGGCTTAATTAGCCCTCTTAAAGCGCACATTCAGATAAAAGCGATGGAAGATATGCTTTCCAACTTGACAGACCGCAAAACGGCTACAGGTGCCGAATACATGCAGTTAGTTTTAGAAGAAGCTTATAAAGTTGGCAACAAGTTTGAACTATACAACACTGCATTCCAAATCAAAGAAACCGGCGTGAAGTACGACTATAGTAAATGTGGGCATCCTGAATGGAATCAATTAAAAAGCGAAATGATAAAGCTGGAAGAAAGGTTAAAAACCTGTGAACTATTTCTAAAGACTATACCAGCGGCAGGCATGGAAATAATGGATCGTGAAACCGGCGAACTTGTTACCGTTTATCCACCCTCAAAAACTAGCACAACTTCCGTTGCTGTTTCAATGAAATAATTATGAGTACCCAATCAATCTACGCCAACGTTGAAATGGCACGTCTTACACTGGCATTTTCGCACCTGCAAGTTGCGGTTTTTAAAATGGAACCGAACGTTAAACAAACGGTTAAAAGGGATCTTACAAACTGCATCAACTTTATCGAGCGTGCCGACGGCATTTTAAAGCGCTTCCTTACTCCGGAACAGTTAGCGTTAATGCAACAGGATACCATTAGCGATGATACCGCAATTGCAGCGTGTAGGATCATTTACGAATACTTGTCTTTACCTGCCGGAATACGTGACCATGTTGAAAAGTATGTGCAATCGCAGTACTCGGTTTATGCTAATAATAAAAAATAATTAGGTGGTTTGGGATAATTATATACCTTTACAGCAAACGTATATAAAATGCCTCGAAACAAGATACCAGTAAAGGATATAAAGTCTTTCACTTGTAAGCCGAAAAAGGAAAATTTAAATCATCTTAGGCGCAACATTTTGAAGCGCGCCAATGAAGAAGAACGATCCGTATCCTACATTATCGAAACCATATTATTAAAAGAATTTAATCCAAAACCATGAACACATTACCTCCGTACTTCGTAATTCGCCGCGACGCCAGTAGCCCGCTTTGGCAGAAATATATTGATTGGCTGAATGAAAAGTATGAACAAGAAATAGGCCATAAATTAAACGGGCACATCGGCTTTTACGGGTTCGATGGTAGATTACAATGTTGGCACAATCTATCAAGCTTCCAAAACAACCCCGTAGAACTGACCTTATCCGAGTGGGACGCAATAATCAATCCAACCATGAAACCAAACCTAGTGCCATTTACTATTTCCGCATGGAACGCCGGTGCAAAACCATTTACGCGGGACGGGCGAGAGGTGAAGCAGTTGATCTGTTTCGAAGGTATCGATAATCAATATTGTCTGTGTGGGGTGTTAGACAAACAGCACGAATCTTGGACAGTAGACGGGGAATACAGTTCGGGGGGTGAAGACAGTGACGACCTCATGCTCGAAGCGCCGGTAGTGGAAAGGTTTGCGCCCCTATATAAGAACGGCGAGATAGGTGCTTCATATCCAACATTGGAAGCGGCACAAACCACAACCAATCTAGACATTATCGTCTACATCAAAGTAACAATCAGCGGCACCGACTTTAAAGCAGAAACATTTAAAAATAAATAGAGATGAACAGCATGACCAGAGAGCAAGAAAAGCTATACGACATTCAGCGCGTGATTAACGACGCTAAGAAAGGAAGGGTTGGCGATCAGTTGGCACTAAATCTTATTGCTAAGATAATTGAAGCAGACTACAAGAACCAACCTATGGACGCTGAAATAAACTACGACAATTAATCCCACACCAAACCAATAGACCATGCTCACTAAAGAACAGCTTTTAGTACCAAGATTTGAAGTTATGATGCCTTATCCCGATAGCCAATTTGATGTTGGTGAGGTGTTGACGGCCTACGATTCGATGGTTGAATACTATGCAAAGTATCCATCAATTTTTCGCCCCCTACCATGGCATGAGAAACGATCGGTTGAGGACATGCCGGAGTATGTGAAGGCTATTTATAACGGACGCATTGAAGATTTGATCGGTAAGGAAGTTGTGATAAGAACAGCGTGGGAAATGGATCAAAAGCCGAGCCGATTCACTTATGACAGTTCTATAAAATGGGGCTTTCACGCACACATGGTTGAGATTTCCGATGCCGCCGAGTACGAAGCATTTAAAACCAAACAAAATAAAAAAATATGAGCAAGGTAACCTACGGACAATTAGTTGATGGTAAGCGAATAACATACGACGAGTTTCAGAAACAATGTGGCGCGTTATTGAAAGGCTATCTACTTCTTAAGTTCAGTCCAAAGCTGTGTAAGAAACTATACAACCAAGGGTACTCTGTTTCAGACGCCTGTAGTTTCTTAATCCTAAACGCTAAATAAAACCAAACAAAAATGAGTAAGCTACCAGAGAAGTTAAAGAAAGCTATTGATGAGATCGTTGCGATGCGTCAGTACGGGTTGCTATCGAGCCCTGATACATTCAACGATTATAACCAAGGCTGGCAGGACGGTATAGATCATGTTGAGCAGGCTATTGAGGAATGGCTATCAGAGCAGAGCGAGCCGTCTCATTATGTTTACAACATTGACTCGCACACCGTAATCAGAAAGCAAGCGTATGATAGTTGTGGTGCTGCTGAAAAGACGTTTTGGACGCCACTCTACACCCACCCATCCCCTGATGTTCCCGACACGAATGTCGGGAACATACCAGTTGACGAATCAAAGCTGCGGGAAGTGGAAGCGGAAAATGCGAGGTTGAGGGATTTGCTTTCTCAATGGCTGCACTTCGCCGATGACGTTCAACCAAGCGATGCAGCGGGTTCATTATGGCTCACATCCCTATGCAATCAAACAACCAATTCACAGCCGAAGGGCAAAAACTAAAAGAGATGGGGGGAAGAAATGAAATAAAGGTAACAACAGCAAATGCTTACTCGCGAAACAACAGCACAAATGCGCCAACTAAGCTTCATTTTTTGAATGGTGAAGAAACCGCAGCATTGTGTGGCTTCGAACACGCCTTTGCAGAGTTTCAGGGCGCAGAAAAAGTATCGCTGTTCAATGATCGCAGCATTTACCTACACTCAACAAATAGTACATACACAGCTAATATGGTATGCCAGAAATGCTTCAAAATACTGCATAACGAAAACGCAAATCCTGTTAATAAACTATAGCTATGGAATTCACTTGGTTGCCTTTGTATTGGCGAAATAAATACAATCATGAAGCTGAAAATATTAAGGCCACTGGACTTGTTAAGCTTCTGGAAGTAGCGGTCGAAGCAAAAAGCGAAATGCAAATAATATCCGCTTACTATATCCATGACACAATTGATTGGGATTTAGTAGACCATCACCACCATGTAAGTATCGATCATCTCTTAGCAAAAGGCAACGAAATATTAAAATCAAAATATCCAGTTTGATCCCATTTCCTAACCCCACAAACAAACAACAATGAAAGAACAGACCAATCCAAACGAACCAATTAATCCAATAGTACACCCCGCTAATGATATGACAGCAGGCGGCGTAGAGTACAAGGGATTGTCAAAACGTGAATACTTCGCAGCAATGGCCATGCAGGGGTTGTGGCAATCAAATCCTGACCAATCATACGACAACTATGATCAAATAGCATCAATGTCCGTACAACAAGCCGATGCCCTCATTAACGCCTTAAACCAACCAGCAAACGGACTTACCGCCCTCGAATGCGGCATAGCAATTAAAACCAATAAATAAGAAAAAGATGGGAATGAAACCAGTAAAGAAAGCATGGCGGCTAAACCCGTCTAAAATCGACGAGGAATGGTACTATAATGATACTGTTGTTTATGCCGATGGTGAGAAAGAGGCGCGGGTGCTCATGTTAGACGAGGTTAAGCATACAAATTTGGAATTGCTTTCGGGGGAAGAACCTAACTACATAACAATCCCCATAAAAAGGGAGAAAAACTGGGACAAGTTCTTATATGAAGGACGCGAGCTCACCCTTCATGAGATTGAAAAGTTTATGAGGGCGGCAGATCGGATGACGGCACTGAATCTAATATTGGCAAACTCTGACATTGACTGGTGCTATATTATGAAAGGTAGCTATTACTACAGGGACAATAGCTCAGGGTATTCAGAGTATGTATTAAATGCAGGCGTTTACGATAAGGCTCGGGCAGTATCAGAGGCAAGAAGCTGTGAAGAATTAACGGTTATACCGATTGAAATTGAAAAGCACAATGCAAACATTCTTAGTGAAATAAATCGTTTGTCTAGTCGAATTATTATACCACTTAAAACCACCACCACATGAAAACATTGAAAGACTTGGCTCGTGATGCAGCCGATAAGTACTACGAAAAATTAAGCGATGAAAGGCAACACCCAGCACGATACGAGGGCTATCAAGACGGTTTTTTAGCCGCCTTAGAGCATCCTTCACAAGTTGAGGGGGATTTGGTGACGCTGAAAGAATCGATGATAAATAACCTCGAAAAGCATGGTGATGAAAAGATGGTAGTGATTGGGTCACATGGTGCTTTTTCAGGAAAGGAATTGGCAGAACAGATTAGGAATAATACAGAGATTGGACATCGCCAAATTTCTTGCATTGTATTACTTGCTGTTGATCTTTTACGAAGGGGTAAAATAGGTGATGCCCACGCCGAACAAGAGGCGATAGCTACACTGCAATGGTTAGCAAGGACGCCAAAAGCAAACGATTCATTGATGAACGGGCATTACCAAGCCGATCAACTATACCACCTCTTCAAAGCGGACACCGCGAAAAACCAAAAAGGATAATTATGAACGTAAATGAACTAATGATCGGCAATTGGGTAACATTCCCGCACGGTAACGATGTAGTCGAAACTATTTCCTTTAGTGACGATGACCCCGACACGTCGCCTTATTTTCATACTCACGCAATAGATGGACATCACCCAGAAGATATTCGCCCCATCGAATTGACGCCTGAAATCTTAATGAAAGCGGGGTTTACAGCATCAACAACTGATAATTCATATTGGAAAGCAGATTACAGCATTTGGTATGAAAAGGGGATTTGGATGTTTGCGGTAAGCATTGATGGGGGTGACACCGATGGGCGGTTAATAGTATCTAAGGTTGAAGCCGTTCACCAGTTACAAACCCTGTTTTTCTGTTTAACCGGCACCCACCTTACAATAACACTTTAGAAAGATGAAAAAAGCAGATCGTGAAAAGGTATTCAACAAGTACGGTGGTAAATGCGCCTATTGTGGATGCCAGTTAGTAAAAGGTTGGCACGTTGACCATTTAGAGCCGGTTATTAGGCTAACCAAGTCGATAGGCAACACATATCAGCATAAAGTAACCGGCGCGATTGCAACGCCAAGGGATGCGCAATCCGATACGTTTTTAGAAGAGTTCGAGTGGGTTGAAAGAAAAGTAGTGCCTAATGGTTTTGAGAAGCCGGAACGTGATTGCATGGAAAACTATATGCCTGCCTGCGCAAGTTGCAACATCAATAAACATAGTGCAGATTTAGAATCATTCAGGCGGCTAATAACTGGCTTTATGAAGCACCTAAACGAGGTAAGCACACAGTATAAGATTGCCAAACGCTACGGACTGGTAGTTGAGGAAACAAAGCCAGTAGTATTTTATTTTGAAACACTTTAAAACGTTAGCCACGAACGGCTGAAAAAGAATATGGAAATATTACACAGCAATATGTTGCTACCCGAGCAGGCTGTTGTTATTGGTGGCACCATGCACTGTGGAACTGTTGTGTTAGTCACGTTGTTTGCAGAAACCGGCACGGAAGCGAACAAAGAAAAGTGGAAACACGAGCCATACAAAATGATTTATAATTCATTCGGTGACTTTGACAAATGCACTAGAGTTGCAATAGACTGGGCGCGTTTTAAAGTTGAATCATCAATTAATAAAATCTTTGCAAACCAATTTAACTAACCACTCAACCAATCGGAAATCCCGAACGGTTGTAAAATGAAAAAGAAAGATGAGCAATCAAACAAAAAGGAAATCGGTTTATACCGAAAAGTACAAAAAGGGGTCAGCCACATTGCCAGCGAAATCTATAATAGAGTTTTTAAAAGAAAAAGGTGTTGTAGTGTATATTGTTGAAGCTGGTAGAAATGATGATGATACAGAACATCTAACGATTAAAATAGACGGCATCCCCCAATAACATCTTGATTAACTAACCACTAAAAACGCCGAGAGGCAAAAGAAAAAGATTATGGAAGTAAAAGACGCTGGTATCATGTGCGACAATCCACAATGCGATTGGTCAGACTATACAATCAAGAATAGTGAAATGGAACAGTACATTAATACTGCCTGTCCTAAGTGTGGTGAAAATATCCTGACACAATCCGATCACGATCAGTTCCAGCAATTCATAAAGAGTATGGCGGCAATGCCAGAACCGGAACAAAGTGCTGATGAACAAATGTGGGGCGGCAAGATGCATCTACACAATGGTAAGCTTCAGTTGTTCAACGATGATAATTCAGAGCCTACTGAATTGATATTCTATCTAACGCATGACCTGCTATTAGAGTATGGTTTTGAATTCGGAACATTCGGATTGCCTAAGAAGATGGAAAAGGGAATAGCTGCCTATAATAAGGACTATGAAGTGCCGTATACAGGTACAAAAATGAAGTTTGGACTAATACCACTGGGCGACAATATTCATTGGGGATTGATGCTGTATGACGTGGAAACCAAAAGAGCATTGTTAGCCAGTTGCATTTCCAAATTCTCACAGCTTAGAGCATCGTGGCTGGGGATCACCTTTACTGAACTTGAAAAGACACTATCCAATAACTCACCCGTTAAAACAGAATAAATGCAACAAAGAGAAATAAGGTTCAGGGCTTACCATCCAGAACTAAAAAAGATGTGGTCACCCGAATTGAGAACGGCATGGGAAATGTTACGCGATGCAACCGATGCGGGTGCTATTGTCATGCAATTCACCGGACTAAAGGACAAGGCAGGGGTGGATATTTATGAGGGGGATGTGGTTAATTACGCAGTTAAGAAAAGGCTGTGCAATTGTAAAGATGAAACAGATTTGTTTTTAGGTATAAATAAATTTTGTCCCAACTGCGGGAAGGAAGTTACCAATAAAGACTTTGTTACTACATGTAAAATAGATTTTAGGAAGGGAAGCTTCGTTTTACATACAGACCACGATAATGGATATTATCAAGCATGGCCTACCTATATAGCCGAGGTATATATAGAATGGCTTGAGGTCATCGGAAACATTCACCAGCACCCCGAACTTTTAAAACCGTAATCATGCAACAAAGAAAGTTAACCATCGCAGATTTGGCACCGTACATCGCACACGGATTGAAATGTAATTATTCCGCAGGTATGCACTACGGGACAGATTGTAAAATACTCGGACTAGACGCCGATGGTGTGAAATTAGAAATGCCGCTGGAATGGCTTGTGTATAGTCAAATACAACCCCTTCTACGTCCGCTCACCCAATTAACCCAAACCATCACACACAATGGTGAAAGCTTTGTACCGGTTGAAAGGCTGTTTTGCTTACGGTATACAAGAGGTGCGTTTGACATTTTGGCACTAAGCAGTAATGAGACTGTTCATAAAATGGAAGTGGCGTGGGATAAAGTAAGATCGTCTGTTGATACTTTTTATTTGAACACTACCGATATGCATTTTGGGTACGTTTCTCAAAAGGACGGGAACCATAAGCGTTTACCGCATCAGCTTGCAATGTTTCAATTACTTTATTCCTGGCATTTTGATTTAACCGGACTCTTGGAAGCCGGGCTTGCAGAACCAATAGAAAACTAAAAACCGCGAGGTTATCGCCATTTCTAGGAATATTTACAAAGCGCACCGCAACAGCAATAGACATTAAAAACAATGGAACAATACCGGATAGAATATCAATTCGATACATCAGGAAGCACTAAAGGACAGTGGCGTAACTGGAACCACAAGAGGTATAAAAGCATTCGCCGTGCATTACAAGCTATTGATGCAATCCGAATATCGAACGGCAACGCTGGCAAAGTGTACTGGAATAATATTTTCGAGTATGACTATTGCCTTCATTTCCGAATCGTACACTATTACGGACATTAAAAAAGCGCGGATAAAACCGCGCCTTTCTTTTCCTATAACCTACCCTTATACTTCTTCGCTCGGTGGCACTTCGTCTGCGTTCAGGTCGTCCGTTCCACTTTGCGCTGCTTCAATACGAGCAAATGCCGCATCCATTTCAGGCGTGCTATTGCCAGAATTGTCATAAGCGGTTTTAAGCGCCTGTACTTCTTTAAGAATCTTTTCTGCCTTGTCGGCTGCTGCGACCAGCTTGGCTGTTTGTTCTGCTTGTGTTGCCATAATGCTTTTGTTTTGTTTTACTATTTTGATTAGAAAAATAATGACCACGATAATTAACCCTATAATTATTGCATCCATAAATCAAATATAGTATTTTCGGGGCAAAAAAATATTATGACAGTACAACAATCACACGTTAATTTATTGGAATGGGCATTCCCTTTGCCAACCGGAATGGAAGAAGGTGACACAGATTTTGAAACCTTTAAATCCAGTTGTACCGCCACCGTTATTGATGAAGTAGCAACATTGACGGATATTGTAAATGAGCAGCCAGTACCAACCAATTACAGTACGGACTTTATGAGCCGTGGTACATGGTATCTGGTACATTTGGGCATCCTGTATATATGGCTTTCTACTCCGTTTGGGCCGTTGATTCCTCAAGTTGATTAGAGTCCACCCAATCGGCTAAATCTTCCAGTCCGTTTGCCTGAATCCAATCCGAAAACTCTTGTCCGGTCTTGTATCGTTGATAGCGCCTTTCCATTCTAAAATGGATGCCGTCAAACCTTACAAGATCGGGCATTTGTATTACACCTACTTTGAGAAAGTCCGGCGTTTGTTTATTGAGTGAGTCGAAATAGCTAGTGTGCTGGCTTCCTACTTTTGCGGGGAGTAATGTCACCAATAATATCACTACTAATTTCTTCATCTTTTGACATTATTAACAGCTTAGAGAAAGTCTGGTAATTTTTGATTTGTTCTTTTGCATCTTCGTTAGAGTCCTTAACCGCTTGTAAATTTAATTCTTTTTGAACATCTAATTTAGTCTGCAAATCCAACCGCATAGCTTCCTTGCTATCAATTAACTTATAAATTATGCCACCACCTGTGGCCACCACAAAACAAATAACGCCACAAAGTACTTTTATTATAGCAATGTGGGTCTTTTTGTCCAACAGTTTTACTGTGTCCTCGCTCAATCCTGTTGGTAAACTCACCCGCTAGCATTTTGGTTTTTAATAAATTGTAGCAAATGTAATAAATACCGTAGAATTTCTTTTATACTTAACGATCCCCACTGAAATCCCAACCGAATAGTTTTATCAGTTGGTTTACGCCGAAATTAGCCACTACAAGCCACCTGTTGATAGTGGATAGCGTAGCCTCTGGTATTTCGGTAATATTAGGTGCTGCAAGCGCCCAAAATGCCGTTAATGCTAGGAATATGCGGAATGCCCAACGCGCTGCCATTGGTGTTGGATTGTTCAATTGTCCCAGTCCGAAATGTACCGTAGCCCCTTCGCGCTTTGCTTGTTTTTCTGTTAAGTCTGCCATAGTATTTTTTAATTTCCTTCTACTGTAAAGTTGTCAATCCGATTGTTACCGCACGAAGCAGGATTTGCACAGACACTAGATGTACCGCGCTCAATAGTGATTCTTATTTTGAAGTTTGCATTATTGTTAGCGGCAGATATTGCTGTAAAGTCTAAGGTTTCAACCGCTGCCAACACAGAAGAAATACTAATATTCCTTAGCAACGTATAAGTGCTACCATCCGTTGAATATTCTACTTTCTGATTTTCCGCACCGCTGCCGCTTCTGAATACTTCGTACTTCGCTATAATGCCCGTGCGCCCCGTTGTTGGTACGTTAAAAACTAATGTGGTTCCGATAGGGTTGTTTATCCGTACATGCGTTAATGCAGCATCCCCATTCCTTGCATTCAGCCCCGCGAACGTTTGGCCGGTGTTGCTGGTCATTTGTATAAATGTATTCGGCCCCCGTGTGTAGGTAATGGTTCCGGTGCCACTTGTTGCAGTAAGTTGAGCAAAGGAATCGGTTACTACATTAAAGTTCCAATAGTGCATCAATGTCAGTGGTACAAATGGCGGCGGATCTGGCGGGGTTAATTCACCCGTCCAATAAATTGCCGGTGATGTTGATCTGTATGCAAATGGTTTTCCATCGCTACGGAAACGAATGATTTTAGCATCCCTCACAGGGTTGTAACCATAGGTGGTATCCATTCGATAACGCTTTATTTGCATAAAGTACTTCGCATAATCAGACCACTCAGCGTATGAAGTAGTATCGTACCTGAATTTTTGCTCGGCGTAATCCACCCTACGCCCAACCCATACCGTACTATCTTCTTCCCAAGCACCGCTATTATAGATCAATGAAGTAAGGCTATCAACGTAACCGTCAATATAACCCAAGCTAACACGGTGGCTTTTCCAATGGTTTTTATACGCCGCAGCAAAATATGGATCGGTCAAAAGCTTTGGCCACCAAAAGTCTAAAACGGATGGTAGAAATTCCGGCTGCGCGTCTTTTCTATTGCCGTAAGCCGCATCATAGTCCCAAGCGGGGCCGCCATATATCTTATCGTTGGTAACGTAGTGATACCGGCTATTGAAGTCATAAACACTACCTAATTCATGTGTCAGCAAGTAACCAACCATTGACGGGACATCCATGTACTTACGATAGCCATTTACAGTATCTGTAAGATCGCCCAACATAATTAACGAATCGAGGTGGTTTATAAATTTCCGCAGATACACCGCTTGCTGAACATTCATATCTTCTGGCTTAGGATATTTCACCAACACGCCGCGAGGTGTACTAACAGGGAATAGTATAACCGTATCTGCTGGCAAAGCTGGCCCTGTTTCCAGTATGTAGCCACCCGCCTTTACCTTTGCTGCTGTAGTATCTGTAATTGAAAGCTTTGGTATAGGCACACGTGTTGCACCGCGCTTGATGCTTTCCGAAAAGGTGTATAGCCCAATCGGCTCATTCGTTACTTCATCGCCCCAATAGATCAAAACCTTCACACAACGAGCGCCCCAATTACCCATAGCATTTGCGGCGTAGAAACCCATCATGTTTCTGATATGGCTACCGTCGAAAGGTTCAGAAAATAGCCTGAAATCTTTACCAGACGGCCACCCAAACAAAGCTTTGTCATTATCCGCAGAATCCGGCAAAATCAAATCAATGTTGTAAGGCTTTTTCAATTGATCGCCTGTTGAATTACCTGCCCTTTCAAGCAATACGAAGCCGTCATAAAGCGAATCGGGCAGATAGCTTGTGCTATACGTACCGCTTGCATTCACGATCTTCATTGTACACTTTATCTTCACATCCTTTACAGGATCTTGCGGCCCGATTGCAGGATTAACAGGCTTTATATAAACCTTTGGAATACCCGATTGCGCATACGGTAATACCTGACCATATAGCGCAACCGGAAGTAATAAAAGTATTGTTATTAATAATCTCATGTTATGGTGTTAATACGGTTACTACTCCTGCTGGGCTTTTTGCTTTCAATTTCCCATCAGCGGAATCAACATATAATGTCATTCCCGTGCTAGGGTTTGGTGGTGCGTTCATAGGACTTAAATGCATCGAACCATTGACATCTAAATAGCTTTCGGGTGTGGTTGTATTGATGCCTACGCCACCATTTTCATCAATGTACATTCTGGTTAATACGCCTGTTCCGAAACTGTTAGATGTTCCAAACATCATGCGTGTACCGTAAGAACTTGACCCCTTAACGTAAATACCGGCTTGCGCTTCATTAACGTTGTTTCCTGCTGCTGCAAAGGTGATTCCGCCGCCTGACTGATCCGTTGTAGCTTTAAGGTGAATGGTTCCTTTTACTATGCCGGGATTTGAAATGTTCCAAACCTTTGCAACGTCCGACATAATACTACCATCAGAAGCTAGTTGTAATGGTGCAAATCCACCCGTTATGTCGTGGAAAAACAAGCCAATGCCCGTACTCGCACCGTCGCCAGCGCTAAAAATTGAATAGGCATGACCAGCCGAAAGGGTTGCATCAAGGTTTAAAGCTGCCCCAAGTCGCCCACCAGTACCTAGCGAATTAATACGCAGCCCACTTTCATAAGATCCATTCATTTCACTTGGCACAAACGTGTAACCCAACCCGCTATACTTTACATTGGTTTGCAGGAAAGCACCGCTACCACCATTTACTTGGTAATCCCCAGCACTACCGGCAGGCGCGGCACCACCACCACCACCGGCTGCGATCATATCTTGCACCAGCTTAAAGTATGGTATTGAATTTGCTACTTTCGGATAAGTAGTATCGCCAATTGTGAGATTGGAAAATAAAGAATCGGTAGATCCACCACCCAATGAAACGTATTTCAGGTTGCTGTTTGCTGTGCCGCCCTGATACATTGCAAGCTTTCTAGTGCCGCCGGAATCAATCCAATATGCATTCGATTGGTTGCGGTAAGCCAACGGGTTATTACTGGCGTTATTGGCCTGTGACAAGCTTGTAAATGGCGCGCCGCTGGTCTGTGTTAACCTGTAGTCGATGTTCTTTGGTGCGGTTATGTTCAGGCTGTTTGGATATGGCCCAATCTGTGCCGATGCAGCAAAGGAAAACAGTACAAGTGCTAAGAATATGATGCTTTTCATGTTATTGCTTAAATATTAATGTAGGTAATTCAGTTTCGTATTTTGTTCTGTATTGGCGTGAACCGGAAACCGTGAACGCGCTAAACACACCATCCCCACCAATTGGATCAGAATATCCATCCGGTAATTGTACGGATTGTTTTTCCGGTTCAGATATTGGTTCCTGTATAATGTACCATTGCGGCCCCGATGAAGGAATGGTTAACGTATAATTAGATCCGCTTGATATATTAAACGGCGTGCCATTCGCTACCATAAACGATTCCGAGCGCACAGTATCCGTGCTTTGTAGATAGTAGTAGCCTGTAGCCGATCCTGCTGCCGGTATAACTGTTGCACTAGCCGCAATGCTTGGCGTGTAAAGTAATGTTTGAGCGGTTACGCGTACATCATAGGATTGTCCATTGGTTAAGCCTGTAATGGTGTAATTTTCGGCGCTTCCTTCATAAACAACGGTGCCGTCACGCTTAACAATGTAATTCATTGCGGTGCCGGGGTCATTAAACGGTGCATCCCAAACAAGTGCAATTGAATTATTTTGTGGTGTTGCCACAAAATTTAGTGGCGCGCCAAGTACATGCTCATTCCGGTAGGTTATAAATTCATCAACCTTCGCCGTCATTAAGTTGTACGGCTCATCATTGTAAATCGTTACATCGTCCGTTAATGTATCAACCGGAAGCGTTCCAATGCCTGTAGTTGTTGCAATGCTGTTGATCGTTGCCCGAAAGCTAATAATGTCTGCCGCAAACCATTTATCCCCCCTGTTGAGGCTTAAAACAGGTTCAGGATCAATATAAGTATCTGCATTTGATTCGTAAAGCAGGTTATTGATAGCATCAATCATGCTATTCACCTCATTATGATACGCTTTTGATACCCCGTTTACTTTTATCGGTATGTTTAGTAATTCCATTTATGATAAAATTATGGGTAAAGAATCGCCAAACATCCAATAAGAAGGAATTGCATCGCAAACGGTTATGTATAAGAAACCATCACCAAAAGAATCATCAAAGACCAATGTTTTTGTTACCTCGTCCTGTGTGACTACGGCGGTAACATTTTCTAACGGTTGGGCGTTCCAGCGATAGGAAAGTATTTCATAATCCTGCAAAAAAGAACCATCAATAGTATCGCTTCCTGCCGCAATCGGTGTGCCTGCATTTGTGATCGGCATATTCGGAACTTTATCGCCCCCATCGCCAAACTTGAAACATAAAACTTTTGTACCGTATAAGGCCATTATTTCAATTTTATCAAAGTGTTCAGGATTGGAATACTGTATAAAGCCGTCATGTGATCTAAAGGAACCGTTAAAATCCCAATTATCAACAAATATAGTATTTAAGTAGCTTAGTAATGTAGCGAAATCAGCATAATAGTTTAGCAAAGGGTATGCCGTTTCAATTCCATCAATCGTAAAGTTGAGTGAACCGATCCAAATACCTGCATTTGGTATGTTATCCGTGTCAACCACGCTCAACCATACCGGCACATTATTAACATCACTGCTGTGAATGCACCCGCAAATCCCGATCGATACCCTGTATTCTGCTACCATTAGTCTGTTACTACGTAAGCCCCTGCATTGGTGAAGTATGATAAATAAACCTGTGTACTAACGCCCGGCGGCGCGGCTGGTGTTTGTCCCGAAATATTCAGATAGCCAACCGCCCTAGCTGCGGCATCCCATTGATTATCCAAGTAAGCAACAAACGGTAAGAAATCCGAATCATCCAACGTACCACCGGAAAAATCAAAGTAAGTGACTTTTGTTGGGAATGAATCAAACCATGTAGTTGTGCTAAACGAACCAACCGAGCCTTTTATGGTTATGGCTGTAAGGTTAGGCGTCATTGTGTCGTAATCTACAAAACGATCATTGTGCAATAGCGTTAATGCGGTATTTCCTTCGATGTATAATTGCTCTAATGATGTTGGCAATAAAGTCGGCCCCTTAAAGTCTTTAAGGCTGTAAGGAATAGATGGATCAGTAGCGCCATAATTCAAGAACACAATATTATCATTGTGCCATACGGTGAAAACGGGCTGCTCGGTATTTTGGGCGTATTCATGTGATGGATTTACGCCCCCTCCAACGTTTTGGATGCGCTCAATAGTCCCATCCCCCCAATCAATAACGATATTAGTACCGGCAAAGCTGAACTGGTTGTAAGTCTGCGGGTATCCAACATCGGGGCCGATCAGTTGGTTGTCGAAGGACTTAAACATGATCTCAACACTCATTGCCGTATGCCGGTCGTTACGTCCTTTGGTGTATGTTATGCTATTATCCCCTGCGCTGTAAACAAAGGAACCTTTTAAGCCCAATGTATTTGCGTAGGTCGCAATCGGTGAAATGTCTGCCGATGAATTAACCACTTTTGCACCTGACAACATTTCGTTATTGCCCCCAACCATGCGCACAAAGCTAATCATGTAAGGGTATGATGTAGGAAATTCGTATCTAATGGTACTATCCCCAAATAAAGACAGGCTATCAACGTTCTGTTCCAGTAAAGGGAAACGAACTGTCCATGTAGGGTACATTTCATGCGTTTCTATTTCCGGCGCTTGGTTGGGCTTTCTTACAAATTGCTGCCCGTTTATGGTGTAGTAATCGCAGCGCAAAGCATTGGCCAGTCTTTGTTGAAACCAACGTGCCGCACCTAACTTAGAATCCCACAAATGACCAGATACAAGTTCATGCGAAAAACTCATGTCCGAATAAGGGATTGAGGTTTCCCCCTGTTGCCCTGTGAAATCAGTATCTTGGTACTCTATCCCAACCGGCGCAACGTAGCCAATAACACGTAAGCAGAAGCGCGGGTTTAAGTCCCACCAAATATCATACCTGCCACTATCACTATGTTCATATTCAACCAGTACACTTTCATCATATTGATTCCGTACATCGAATAATTCAGAACGGTAATAAACCTCATCAACACCCTCAACGGTTTTTGCTACCACGTAGTATTTGCCGTGGTTTAAGCCCAAATCAGTAAACGCAAACCTGTAACAATAGGTACTCATTTGCACGCCGTCTATGAAATCACCAAGCTTATAAACAGTATCATAGGGCGTTATCGTGGCCACTTGCTGCGACTGACAATTGTAAAGCCAAACGGTTACTGTATTCACGTCCGGTATGCGCAACTGCATTGATATTTCATCCGTTAGTTGCCACGGTTGGCAAAAGTTCAGATCCTTTCTTTCATGTGGTAAACGGGTTTCGTAATCAAGCCCGTCATTGTAGGTATAGCCGATATATTTGCCGCTCAATCCTGCCAATACTACTGGCAACAGGTAAGGGAAGCCGCCGGAAGTAACCTCTGGGAAGATTTTAACCAATCTTACAGGGTTCATTAGGCTGTACTTCATTATATTCGGCATGTGGCAAATGTAATAATAATGTACTAGATTTGTATTTCTCATCAGGGGTAATAGATAAAAGCAGGCCGGTCGTTCCATGACGGCCTGTTTTGTTATAAATACCCAACCCCACTCAAATCAACCCCATTCAATACCTGACCTTCGTACTCAATACTATTGCGTTTTGCCGGTAGTTGCCCAATACGATTAGGAAATGACTTTATTTCCGTTCCGTCCGGTTGCACAATGGTAACGTAGCCATTGGGGTTAATGTTCATCAACTCATTAAAATCATTTGGCACCTGCAGTTCAGCTTGTGCCAGCATCGGTAAATAAATCGGCTCAATGCCGGTAAATGGTGCATAGTCTTTCAATGGCAGCATAAGCCCCAATGATTCAACAATAAGTTCACCCGTTGGCAATGTTCGCGTCAAATGCTCGTTTTTCTTAGACGTTTGGAAGGTTATTTTCTGCCCATCACGCAAATAAGTCATCATAGCAATACGCCCACCGTTACGCAGCATCCTTAGTTTTGGCGTCTTATCCAAATTGTATGCCGTTGTGGTCGCAAATATACCCTCGGTATTACCTGCGTTATTAGGCCGGTACAAGTTGTAAACCTTTTCGAACAACGGCACATTATCCCCATATTGCCCTGTATCGTTGATGTTATAGTAATCATCCATTGATATAATGAATACTTCCTTGTCAGCAAGGTTGTCGGTTGTTGTTTTATTGGTCAGGTTAGCGCGCAAAGCCTCGATGCCGGTATAGTCACAACGGAAATCAGTAACCAAATCTATTTCCCCCTGAATCCTTACAAATGGCAGCTTCCATTTAACAGTACCGTTCGGCTCATCCTTACCGTTTAATGTCTGGTTATCTTGGTCGGGCTGTCCTATGCTCAACATATTTCCCCGCTGCGAATAATCCCCCACTACGCGAAAATTAGACACGTTAGCGGCCTCAATCCTACATATCTCGAATGAAGGGTTATAAAAGAATGATAGCGGCTCTAATCGCACCTTACCGCCCTGAATGCCTAACCCCATCTGATATTCTACCGCCAGATGTTTGGCCATTTGTGCAATCGTTACCGATGCTTTCGGGTCAGCAAATCCCCGCAACGCATCCCCGCATGTAAACAGATCATTCCACGGCTTAGAATCCCATACGCGAATAGCTTGATTAGATAAGAAATCAGACTGGAAATTGCTGCCGTATGTACCCGTTACCATGTAGAACAATTCCAAACACGCCGCCCAAAGGCGCATTCCCATTACTGTAGAACCGGGCAAACGAAACTTAGATGAAACGGATAGTTTCCCCTCGGTGTTGCCAAACTGCATTGTAGTTACATCACCCTCACTTCCTGCCGTACACTCAAAACGATAGGCCATGTATAAGCGGTATCCTTTAAGCATGTTTATAGTAGGCGTAGAAGCATCAATAATACAGGTATTGGTGGTTGCCTTTACTACGCTGCTACTGGTATAAATAGTATGCGTTATTAGCGTCGGGTTGCTTTCAGGGCCACAATACACCTCTACTTTTATTCGTACTTCTGGATTGTTGGAAGCCCCAAATAGATAGTCAACCGTTTGCTTTAGGTTCAGCACTACGTCCATCGGTTGCAAAGCTTCCATGTAGTAGTTAGCTTCCGCTGCCGTGCCGCCAAACATCGTATTAAACGTAGGTGAATTGGTGATCGCTACCGGAAAGTCTCCATCATCAATAGTATGTGCCGATAGTAACGTATGCGATAAGAACGGGCTGGGCATTACTGGCTGCGTATCTTCAATAACAAGCCAGTTATATTGCCCCTGTAGCCGCACACCATCCATGTAGCAGTACGTTGCATCATTCTTTAAACGCAACTCATAAGGGACGTTTAAATTGGCCTTAATCACAGCATCCAATCCCCCTGCTTTCGTGGCTAGTTTTATTTTCCCAAATTCAGGCTGGAATGTTGATAGGTCAATATCTGAAACAAAGTATATTTCATAAACGCCGGTGCCGTCGATAGGCTTTCTACATTCTAACTGGAACTGTGCTTCTTCGCCCTGTGTATAGAATACTTTTTGCGCAATCCGTAGTGCATCGCTGGTTAGTTCCGTTTCTTCTGAATACTCGGTAAAGATACCGTGCAATTCAGGATGGCGCGCCCACCGACGTCCCTCTGCCGCATACGATGGAATGCCTTTTAGGTCAAATACGGGGTCTTGTTGTTCAGGATTCACAGGCGCGCCCAACAACTGCACATCATTGCCAATTGCAGCATAGTAGTTGTTTTCATCCCTTCGTAACCGTAAAATATAGTAGTCGCTCATTATTTATGTACCCAATCTGTGTTGTGAGTGCCGAACATCGGCGAATGTGTTTTTTTGTTAGCGCTATACATCAATGCAATCTGCCGCTTATTGTCTTCATGCAACTTCGCTAATCCTTTCTCAATCCCTTTCGTATTCGTACTATTGCCCCCAACGGACGCAATTAATTGTGGTGTCAACATCGCGTAATACTGTGATGCCATAATTTGTTCTGATGGGATTACCGCGGTATGTTTTGGCAGATCTTTTATCTGTGGTGATGTTACAACATACGGTGCTTTGTTAGGCTCAAAAACGTATTCCCTTCGCTGCGGATTGTCACCAATTTTTGCCTTGCCGCCTATGTGGTCATCGGTTCCGGTTGCGTAACTTGGGATAGGTGTAGCTGCTGCTACTGCGATGGATGCCGCTGCCAATACGCCTCGCACAATGTATTCTGGTATTGATGACGCCTGTAATACGAAATTCACGCCCTGAATAGCCGCCAATGCAATATTAATAGCCTTTTGCCTTTCAGCATTACGCCTAAATTCTGCCCTTGCCTTTGCCTCAACTATCGCTTTCTTTGACGCTGCCTTTGCCTCGGCCTCATCAGATAACCGCTTCTTTTCTTCCTTGCTATTGTAAGAAGCCTCAATTGCCGCTAATTCCTTGTCCTTGTTCTTATCAATTTCTTCACCTTCCTTTCGGTAGGCATCCATCTTTTTGTTGTTGATGGCTGTGAATATTTCGCTAATCTGATTTACAGCGGCGGCAGCAAGTTCTGTTATTTCTCTGATCTGCCTTTTATCTTCATCGCTAAACCCAAGCGCATCTACACCCTTTTTGCCGCCTTTTTGCGTTAATTCACCGCGTTTTACTTTTAACTCATCTAGCTTTTTTATGAGTGCATCAATCTGTTTTTCATTGGCAACACCTTCAATTTCCAGTAACTTAATACTTTCTTCAATGTATTCTATTTGGCCATCCAGCTTGGCCTTAAAATAATCATTGGATAGGGTGCGCAATTCGGCATCGGCCTGCTTTTGAGTGATCTTGCCTTTTTCTAGTGATGACTTTACATTTTCTACATCTTGCTGGTACTTTTCAGCCGCCTGAATGTTTAGCCTATCCAAGTTGCCTAAAACATAATTCACTTCTTCATCGCTATACTTAGCAATAATTGCTTTGGTAGCTTTTGCCTGTTCTTCTATTGCCTTTATCTCATTCAGATCGGATTGTTTCCGTAGCGTAGAAATTTGCTGATTAAGCAAGTCCTTTTCTTCCTGCGTTTTGGCTTTTTCTAAGGCTTGTTCACGTTGCCTTATTTCGGCATCATTCAGCACCTCGGCGGCATCTAGTTTCAACTGATAATATTGCAAGGTCGCATCCAATCTTTCGCGCAGTCCGGCCTTTTCATTATCAATGGTCATCTTTTGATATTCGGCGTCGATCTCGAATTGCTTTGCAGCTTCCTGTGCTTGAGACAATGTTAAATCCTGTGCTATTTTCAGTATTTCGGCGCTATTATCCTTTTCTTTTTTGTCTTTCGGATCTTTCTTTACATACAACTTCCCAATCTTGCCTTGTGAATCTTGAATATCCTTCAATAGCGCGTCCTGTGCATTACGGTTGTTCTTAATTCTTTCATCCAGTTCTTCTTTTTCCGTTTTAGTAGTTTCTTCCAGTTCTTTTTTACGCAGCTTGGCAATACCTTCATTTGTCAATGGTTCTAAAAACGGATTGCCTTTAGCATCGCGCTGGTTTATGTTTTGTACTGGATTTGGATCGGTACTTTCGCGCTGTATGGCTTCTTTACGCGCCTTTGCATTTTCATCAATCTGCTTTTTCTGCTGTTGCAAAGCAAAAGTTTCACGCTCTATGCGCTTTATTTCTTCCTGCCTAACCTCGATAGAAATCTTTTCCAGCAATGCCGCCGTTATGTCCTTATAAGCTTCTGCCGCTTTACCCGCTGCAATAGCTTCAGCAGTAAGGTTGCCCAAATAGCCGGGGTATAAATCCTGTAGCTTTTTAGCTGCTTCTAATCGTGCATTTTGACTTAGTGCCGTATTTGTAGCCTGTGCATAAAGTATCTTTAATTGGCTCGTTTCGTCAGCTATAGAATCATTTACCCGCTTAGTGGTTTCTTCCAATTCCTTTTGTGCATCGGCTAATTTCTTAGCAGCATCTTCACCATCGGAAAACGCATCAATGATTTTACCACCAAATAAAGTGAGTAATAGAACGCCAACCGTTAGAAATGTATTAACTGAAAATAGCGATGCCCCTAAGCGCTTCAATACGCTGGGTTGTGCTGCCGCCGCGGTTGTAGCTTCCGCAGTTGCTACGGTTTGCGCTTCCAATGCAGTAGTGGCTTGTAAGCTGGTGCGTGTTGCCGTAGCTGTTGCCGCAATTTGCACTTCAATAGCTGCTACTTGTTCCGCAGTTGCGCCTGCGTTAAGTAGTGTTGTACGCGTGTCTGCGCTCGTTGCCGCACTTGCCGCACCTGTAGCCCTAACCTCTGCCGTTTCTGCCGCTACAACACCACGTATTGCCGCCGCTTGGTCTGCACTGGCACCAATAGAATTGATTACCGTTTCAACCTGCCCTGACAAAGCATCTTCCGCAGCACTCGCAGCCACACCGGCACTTTGTTGTATTGCCGTTTGTTTGGCTAGTTCTACATTCGATGCCGCCGCAATATCTTTCAATTCCTTTAATCCGGCGTTCGTCTGTTGTATCTGATCGAATAGAGTAGGAAGGTTATTGGATATTGCTAGGAAAAATGTATTTAGTGATACCGCCGCCGATGGTGCTTCCCTCAATATCTGTTGCACGGAATTACCAAACCCATCGAAGCCGCTTTTGTAGTTACCTACATTGCGCTGAAATTGTCCTACTGATGCATCTGCCGCTTTAAGCTTATTGGACAGCTCTAATGCCGTCTTAGTGGCCTCTATGGTTATTGGGCTACCAGCACCTAACTGTAAATAATAGTTCTTTGCCCGTAGTGCCGCATCGTTGAACGCTTTTGATAACGTCCCGTAGTCGTTTATTAATTCGGCGTTGATCTTCGCTTCTTGCTGTGCTGCTTTTTCTGCTGCCCTTGCTGCCGATTCACGTTGTTTTGTTTCACGTGTAACACGGCGCTCATAAGCATCGAAAGCCTTTCCCCTCTGTTGCTGCAAACGAATTTCCGCTAACCGTTCTTGTTCACGTTGCTTAATGGCTTTGTTGGATGCCTCGACAAGATTAT
>Ga0247815_10000256_pt1 | contig 42287 bp, 29 predicted proteins | sample UWRJL194509B1_FD_181014 | JGI IMG/M metagenome (GOLD analysis project Ga0247815, IMG submission 181014) | Plant litter microbial communities from Arlington Agricultural Research Station in Wisconsin, United States - UWRJ-L194-509B-1 | ecosystem: Environmental > Terrestrial > Plant litter >...
AATGGTATTGTAGTATTCAAATCGGTATAAAGATAGCATAAGACCCGAAAAGGTCAGATTAAAGCCTCCGTAAATATAAATTGCGGAGGCTTTTTTATGCTTTGAGCTGTACAACCAGGAGTTCAACAGTCTTTAGAATTTTATCAAGACTGGCCGGACTACTGGTTACTTTTGCAATCATAATTCCGCCTTCAATCAGTGCAATTATGGATAAGGCAACCTGCAGGCTGTCGGTATCTGCTTTGAATTCTCCCGAAGCTATTCCAGCACCAATCAATTCCATAATGGTCTTTTTCCATTCTGCCACAGCATGCCCCGCCTTATCTTTTAAGCGTTGATGTGTATCATCGGCATCTATGGCAGTATTTAAAATGGGGCATCCGCCAACCGGAAAAGGTTCTCCTCTGAAGCTATGATAGACCTGCGCATAGACCATGAGTTTATCATGAAAGGTGTGCGACCGCTGCATTCTTTTCTGTATCGCCAGCTTGATTTTTGAAAGGTTATAATCAAATGCACAAAGGGCAACTTCCTCCTTATTCTCAAAATTCCCGTAGATACTGCCCTTTGTTAAACGGGTAGCTTCGGTTAAATCGGACAAAGAAGTACCGGCAAATCCCTTTTTATTAAATATTCCGGCGGTAGATTCGATAATAAACTGCCGGGTACGTTCTGCTTTTGATTGTCCCTCCATCTGTCAAAAGTACCGCTTGGTATTTAATCTGACAAGTATTTAGGAATAAGCTTTTTCTGACTGGATTTTCTGATAATCAGTTCGGGCATAATGCTCACGATCTTAGGTTCAGCAGGGGTTTCCTGAACTTCCATCTCCTGGAAATACAGGTTTGCAATCGTCTTCCCCATACTCATCGTATGCTGATCTATAGTGGTGATAGACGGACTGGTGATTTCCGTAAAAGGTTCATTGGAATAACCGCAGATACCAAGCGAATCCGGAACGGAAATACCTTTAGCTGTCGCAACCTCCAGCACACCCAGTGCCGAGAAATCCGATGTAGAGGCAAATATCGCATCGGGAGGCTCAGGTAAACTCAGTAATTTCGCAGTTGCCTCTGCCCCAAGCGCTTTTGTCCAGGCATTTTCACACATCAATTCCGCCAAGACAGGAATACCATGTTTGGCCAGTGCGCCCAGGTATCCATCTTTCCGCTGCCTGAAAATATCCAGGTGTAGCGGCCCTTCCAAAAGTGCTATCCTTTTATAACCTTGTGTGATCAAATGAGCAACGGCTTCAAAAGAGGCCTGTTCATTATCGTTGATCACTTTAAAAGTATCCAGCGCTTCCACCACCCTGTCAAACTGGATCAGCTGAATCTGCCGGTCCAGCACCTGCTGCAGGTGATCATAACTCCCCGTTTCAGCAGCAATAGAAATGATAATACAACTCACATGCTGGTTAATCAAAGTATTTACACAATCAACTTCACGTGCATGCAGCTCGTTGGACTGGCAAATAATCAGATTATAGCCTTTATCATAGGTGATTTCCTCAATCCCTGCGATAATATTGGAGAAAAAGTTCTGGTTGATCCGTGGTACTACCACCCCTATCGTCTGGTTATTCCCTTTACGAAGATTAGAAGCCATTACGTTATGCTGATAATTCATCTCGGCGGCTGTTTTAAGCACCAGGGCTTTGGTATCAGCATTTATTTTGCTGCTGTTACTCAGCGCTCTGGATACAGAAGAAGCGGCTATATTGAGCTTCAGCGCTATATCATAGATGGTCGTTCTTTTCTGGCGTTTCATATGAAATACAAAACTGCAAAAAATAATTGGGCAATCGATTGCAATATTAAAAGATTAACCTAAATTCGTTCCTGATAACCATTATAAACTTTGCAATGAAATCCATATGTTGTTACTAGGAATAGATATAGGTACCTCCTCCATTAAAGTTGCTGTTGTAGATGCGGAAACGCAGCAAGTTGTAATTTCAGCACAATATCCGGAAGAAGAAAGTGCAATCACAGCGAAACAAGCAGGCTGGGCAGAACAAAGTCCGGAAATGTGGTGGGAACATGTACAGCAGGCTTTTCAAAAATGTAAGGCAATGGGCGAGTTCAGTACACAGGATATTTCTTCGATCGGCATTGCTTACCAGATGCACGGTCTGGTCTTGGTCGACAAGGAGCAGAAACTATTGCGCGACAGTATTATCTGGTGCGACAGCAGAGCGGTAGAACTTGGAAACGCCGCTTTTGAAGCACTGGGAGAAACGCATTGCCTCTCCCATCTGCTTAACTCTCCGGGAAATTTCACAGCTTCAAAACTGGCCTGGGTAAAACAGAACGAACCAGCAATTTATGCGCAAATAGATAAAATCATGCTGCCTGGCGATTTCATTGCGATGAAACTGACCTCAGCGATCACAACCAGTATTTCCGCTTTATCGGAAGGTATTTTCTGGGATTTCAAAACAAATAGCCTCTCTGCAGAGCTGATGGACTATTACGGTTTTGCATACGACCTGATTCCTGAAATTAAACCTGTATTTGCAGAGCACGGACGGGTAACGGCAGAAATTTCTCAGCTGTTAGGTATTCCGGCAGGTACGCCGGTAACCTATAAGGCGGGTGACCAGCCAAATAATGCTTTATCTTTAAACGTGCTTCAACCGGGTGAAGTGGCCGCTACAGCAGGCACTTCCGGCGTAATTTATGGCGTGAGCGACCAGCTGGCTTACGATCCGCAATCACGGGTAAACACCTTCGCGCATGTGAACTATACAGCAGAAGAAAAGCGTCTGGGTGTATTGCTGTGTATTAACGGTACAGGCAGCCTAAACAGGTGGGCAAAAAACTTATTTGGTCCGCAGACCAGCTACGCGCAGATGAATGCGGAAGGCAGCAAAATAAAAGTAGGATCGGATAGTCTGCGCATCCTTCCTTTTGGAAATGGTGCAGAGCGCATGCTGGAAAACAAACTGGTAGGTGTGCATTTTCAAAATATAGACCTGAACCTGCATACCCAGGCACATATTTTCCGTGCCGTACAGGAAGGCATTGCTTTCTCTTTCAGATACGGACTGGATATTATGCGTTCCAACGGACTCAACCCAACGGTGATCCGCGCCGGCAGAGCAAATCTTTTCCTCAGTGACCTTTTCCTTGAAGCATTCGTCAACAGTACGGGCGTTCCGGTAGAGCTGTATGAAAATGATGGCAGTGTTGGTGCTGCCTTAGGTTCAGGAATCGGCGCAGGCATATTTTCTACACCGGCAGAGGCCTTCAGCAAAATCAAATCTTTACAACTCATTGAACCCACCATAACTGATGCTTATGAACCTGCCTACCAGGATTGGCTCAGACTTTTAAACAAACAATTAATCTAACACAAAACCATTAATAAGATCCGTATGACAAACGTAATTACCGGAGAGAAAGAATTCTTCAAAGGAATAGGACAAGTAAAATTCGAGGGCGTAGATTCAGATAACCCACTGGCTTTCCGTTATTATGATGAAAACAGAGTGATTGCCGGCAAGACGATGAAAGATCACCTGCGTTTTGCTGGTGCTTACTGGCATTCTTTTGTAGCTACCGGTGGTGATCCATTTGGAGAGCCTACTATCATTCATCCATGGAATGAAAAAGCAGATGCAGTAGAACGTGCAAAGGATAAGATGGATGCTGCTTTTGAATTTCTGACCAAGATGAACCTGCCTTTTTACTGCTTCCATGATGTGGATGTGGTTGATTATACCAATGATGTAAAAGATAACGAAAGACGTTTACAGGCACTTGTGGAGTATGCAAAACAAAAACAGGCAGATAGCGGTGTAAAACTTTTATGGGGAACAGCGAATCTGTTCTCTCACCGCAGGTATATGAATGGTGCATCTACCAATCCAAATTTCCACGTATTGGCACATGGTGCGGCGCAGGTTAAATTTGCGCTGGATGCTACGATAGCCCTTGGCGGAGAAAACTATGTATTCTGGGGTGGTCGTGAAGGTTATATGAGCCTGCTGAATACTGACATGAAACGTGAGCAGGAACACCTGGCTAAATTCTTACATGCATCTAAAGACTATGCAAGAGGACAGGGTTTCAAAGGAACTTTCCTGATTGAGCCAAAACCTTGTGAGCCAAGTAAACACCAGTATGATTATGATGCAGCAACAGTAATTGGCTTCCTGCGTCAGTATGACCTGATGGATGATTTCAAACTGAACCTGGAGGTTAACCACGCTACATTAGCAGGCCATACTTTCCAGCATGAACTACAGGTAGCAGCTGATGCCGGACTATTAGGTTCTATGGATGCCAACAGGGGCGATTACCAGAATGGATGGGATACTGACCAGTTCCCGAATAACATCAATGAACTGACGGAATCAATGCTGATCTTCCTGGAAGCAGACGGATTAAAAGGCGGCGGAATAAACTTTGATGCAAAAATCAGAAGAAACTCTACTGATGCAGCCGATTTATTCTATGCACATATTGGTGGTATGGATACTTTTGCCCGTGCTTTGATCAGCGCCGACAATATCCTGCAGCACTCAGACTATAAAAAAATCCGCACAGACAGATATGCTTCTTTTGATTCGGGTGCAGGTAAAGATTTTGAGAATGGAAAACTAAACCTGGAAGACCTGACCAATTATGCAATTGAACAAGGAGAGCCTGAAACCTTAAGTGGCAAACAGGAACTACTTGAAAATATAGTCAACAGATTTATTTAAACCTGCTCAACAAAATTCTCACATGAATTCATTAGCAACGTACGACTACGTCGTATTCCTGGTCTACTTCCTCATTGTAGCTTTATATGGGTGGACAGTTTACCGTAAAAAACAATCACAGAAAGAGAATTCGAAAGACTTCTTCCTGGCTAAAGATTCCTTAACCTGGTGGGCTATCGGTGCCTCCCTCATTGCCTCTAATATCTCTGCGGAGCAATTTATCGGGATGAGCGGTTCCGGGTTTACGATGGGACTGGCCATCGCTACCTACGAATGGATGGCAGCAGCTACCCTGATCATTGTGGCTATCTTTTTTATACCGGTGTATATCAAAAATAAGATCTATACCATGCCGCAATTCCTTGGTCAGCGTTACAACAGTACTGTAGCCATGATCATGGCTATTTTCTGGCTGTTGTTATATGTGGTGGTAAACCTGACGTCTATCTTGTATCTGGGCGCCCTGGCCATCAACAGCATCTCCGGCATTAATACCACAGCGTGCATGTACATCTTATCTGTATTTGCTGTAATTATTACACTGGGTGGAATGAAGGTGATTGGTTATACGGATGTAATTCAGGTATTCTTTTTAATCCTGGGGGGACTGGCGACGACTTATCTTGCATTAGAACTTGTGTCTACACATTTCGGTACCACTGGTGTATTAAACGGATTGAGTATTATCAAGGAGAAAGCTACGGATCACTTCCAAATGATTTTCCATAAGGAGAATGCACATTATATGGATCTTCCGGGTTTATCTGTGCTGATTGGCGGTATGTGGATTGTAAACCTAAACTATTGGGGTTGTAACCAGTACATTACTCAAAGAGCCTTGGGTGCAGATTTAAAAACTGCCAGAGGCGGATTATTATTTGCAGCAGGATTGAAGCTACTGATGCCTATCATTGTAGTTTTACCTGGTATCGCAGCTTATGTATTGTACAAAGAAGGATACGGAAACTTCCAGACGGCGATGCTGAAAGATGGTTCCCTGAATGCCGACTCTGCCTACCCGGTATTATTAAACTTACTGCCGGCAGGACTAAAAGGGCTTTCTTTTGCAGCTTTAACAGCAGCAATTGTTGCTTCCCTTGCAGGTAAAGCCAATAGTATCGCTACGATCTTTACTTTGGATGTATACAAAAAGGTGATCAATAAAGATGCTGATGAAAACAAACAGGTAATCATTGGCCGTATCACTGTGATTGTAGCCATGATCCTTGCTATTATTATCGCTCCTCAGTTGGGGATAGATAAAAAAGGCGGGTTCCAGTTCATTCAGGAATATACAGGTTTCGTATCTCCGGGTATCTTCGCCATGTTTATCCTGGGTTTCTTCTGGAAAAGAACTACTTCCAACGCAGCACTCTTTGCTACTATCGGTGGCTTCCTGATGTCTGTAGGATTTAAAGTTCTCCCTTCATTTGCTAACCTGGAATGGTTAAGCCCATTCGGATTCTCCAAACTGGTAGAACAAAAAGATGGCAGCATGTTATATGAAATTCCATTCCTGGACAGAATGGGTTTTGTGTTCGTGATCTGTATCATCGCCATGTTCATCATCAGTAAAATGGAAAACAGAAATGGTGTGAACCCTAAAGGACTGGAGATTGACAGAAGCATGTTTAAAACAAGTACAGGTTTCGCAGCAGGTGCATTAATTATCTGCGGTGTCATTGTTGCACTTTACACAATATTCTGGTAAGCGCTCCGGAAAAATCATAAATAACAAAGCCCTCTGATCCTAACATCAGAGGGCTTTTGCATTCATTTGTGTGGTAAGATCTTAAAGCATCTGGCAGAATTCGATACCACAAACACACCACTGAATGAAGATTATATCTTGCCAGCGCAAGAAATATCTCCCGCACAAATCACAAAACCCAAGGTTCTGCTATATACTAAACGCAGATAACAAGCTAAATGCTACACTATTAAAAAATATATTTTATTAATGTAGCAAAGAGGCCTTATTGAACTCCCAGTTCATCCTGGCGATGTTTAAGACCGATATGCCTTGCGGGCACTTTACTTCACAGGCCTCCGTATTACTGCAATGACCAAATCCCTCTTCATCCATCTTACTCACCATTTTCAATACTCTTTTAGCCGCTTCCTGTTCTCCTTGCGGCAGTTTTGCCAGGTGGGAAATCTTGGCTGAGGTAAAAAGAGCAGCACTTGAATTTTTACAGGTAGCTACACAGGCACCGCAGCCGATACAGGCGGCAGAATCAAAGGCAGACTCAGCAGTTTCATGGACAATCAACAAGTTATTGGCTTCTGCAGGCATGCCGGTATTAGCGGTGATAAAGCCGCCCGACTGTATAATCCTGTCAAAAGCGGACCTGTCTATTTTTAAATCTCTTTTCAGGGGAAAAGCCGTTGCCCTGAACGGTTCTACGTAAATGGTATCGCCTTCTTTAAATTCCCTCATATGCAGCTGGCAAACGGTCAGGCCGGGCACAGGACCATGGGCCTGACCATTAATCATCATCCCGCAGGTGCCGCAAATCCCCTCCCGGCAATCATGGTCAAACTCAACCGGCATCTCCCCTTTTAGGGTCAGCTGCTCGTTCAGGGTATCCATCATCTCCAGAAATGACATGTGCTGATCTACATTGTCCAAATCATAATTAACCATACTGCCTTTACTCTTTGCGTCTTTCTGACGCCAAACTTTAAGATGTACTTTCATAATGCTTAGCTATAACTTCTAACAGATAATTTAATAAATTCAAATACCAGTTGCTCCGGATGAAGTACAGGCGCCATATCTTTTCCCGCCCATTCCCACGCGGAAACGTAACAGTAATCCTCATCGTTACGCAGCGCTTCCCCATCAGCCGTCTGATATTCTTCCCGGAAATGTGCACCGCAGGATTCCTCGCGACTCAAAGCGTCATGGCACATCAGTTCTGCGATCTCGAGATAGTCGGCCACCCTACCTGCTTTCTCCAGTTCGGAATTAATTTCGGCAGCATTACCAGGGATCATCAGGTCACGGTAAAATGCTTCCCTTAATGCTTTAATTTCAGTGATAGCTTCTTCCAGCCCAGCAGCGGAACGGGACAAGCCACATTTATCATATAATAACTTTCCCAGTTCCTTATGAAAGGAATCCGCCGTTCGGCTTCCTTTGATCTGCACAAATTGATTCAACTGACTTATCACTGCCCCTTCTGCTTTCACAAATTCGGGATGGTCAGTATTTATCTTTTCTGTTTTCAATTCCTCTGCCAGGTAATTTGCGAGGGTATAAGGCAATATAAAATAACCGTCAACACAAGCCTGCAACAAAGAGTTGGCGCCTAACCTGTTTGCGCCATGATCGGCAAAATTGGCTTCACCAATAGCAAACAGACCGGGGATAGTGGTCATCAGCTCATAATCTACCCAGAGACCACCCATTGAAAAATGGGCTGCTGGAGAGATCTTCATGGGCGACTGATAAGCGTCATCAGCAGTAATCTTTTTATACATAGAAAAGAGATTGCCATATTTCTCTTTTATCTTATCCATGCCCTGCTCCTTAATGGCTTTAGAGAAATCCAGGTAAACAGCATTTTTTTGGGTGCCCACGCCAAAACCGGCGTCAATTCTCTCTTTTGCAGCCCGGGATGAGATATCTCTTGGGGCAAGATTTCCAAAAGAAGGGTATCTGCGCTCCAGATAATAATCGCGCTCCTCTTCCGGAATATCATTCGGCACCCTTGTTTCATTTTCAAGTTTGGGCACCCAGATCCTGCCATCATTCCGTAGCGATTCAGACATCAGTGTTAACTTGGACTGATAATCCCCGGATTGAGGCAGACAGGTTGGATGTACCTGTGTCCAGCTCGGACAAGCCATGAGTGCTCCCCTTTTATGTGCACGCCAGATGGCAGAACCGTTACAGCCCATGGCCAGTGTAGACAGGTAATATATTTTACCAAAACCACCCGTAGCAATCACCACCGAAGCCGCAGCAAACCGCTCAATGACTCCTGTGTCCAGGTTACGGGCAATGATTCCTTTCGCCTTACCATCAACCACAACCAGATCCAGCATTTCATGACGTGTATGAAGAGTCACTTTCCCTAGCGCTGCCTGTCGCATCAGCGCTTGATAAGCTCCCAGCAGTAATTGCTGACCTGTCTGTCCGCGTGCATAAAATGTACGGCTTACCTGTACCCCGCCAAAAGAGCGGTTACTTAAATACCCACCATATTCTCTTGCAAATGGTACGCCCTGTGCCACTGCCTGATCGATCAGGCTCAATGAACATTCTGCAAGCCGGTAAACATTAGCTTCGCGGGACCTGAAATCTCCTCCCTTCAGCGTATCGTAAAACATCCGGTATACCGAATCACCATCATTCTGGTAGTTCTTTGCAGCATTCACACCACCCTGCGCGGCAACAGAATGTGCTCTCCTGGCAGAATCCTGAAAGCAAAAGGAATGTACCTGATAACCCAGTTCTGCCAGTGAAGCTGCTGCCGAAGCACCTGCAAGCCCTGTTCCGACCACAATGACCGTCAGTTTTTTACGGTTTGCCGGATTAACGAGCTTAGCATGTTCTTTATAATGTGACCACTTGTGTTCCAGTGGTCCTGCTGGTATTTTAGCATCTAAAATCATAATCCAAATTGACTAAGGTGAACATAAACCGGTATTATGCAAAAACCGAAGGTGATCACATAACTGTAAATAGTGCCGATTAGCTGCACATATTTTACATATCGCGGATGATAGAGACCAAGCGTGCGTACAGCACTTTTAACGCCGTGCAGCAAATGGTAGCCCACAGCCAGCATAGAAATTACATATAAAACCACATACCACCAGGATTCAAATGCACTGACCACAATCACGTATAAATCCTTATTGCCGTTCCTGTCATAAGGCAGGGAGCCGAATTTGTACACATACCAAAAATCTTTGAAATGAATAACCAGAAAAACCAGGATGATCGTGCCCAAAACACCCATATTTCTGGAATACCATTTGCTCACCTGCTTCCTGTCGTCATATACATATTTAGCAGCTGTTTTTCTATTCCTCAATGTAATAATCAACGCATCGCCGGCATGCGCAATCAGCGAAAAATACAGCACATAAGAAATGAGCCTGATAAATATATTACCGGACAACAAGGCGGAATAGCTATTGAAACTGGCGTTTGCCTCATTTGCAGGCAACAGTAACTGCAGATTCCCCAGTAAATGTATTACAAGGAAAAAGCAAAGAAATAAACCTGTTACTGCCATCAGATTTTTCCTTGACAGGGTACTTTGAAAGATATAATTATTCATTGTTTTCATATTAATAAATACCTGTTACCTTCCACCATAAACCACCTAAGCCCATCCAGATCAGCAATAATGCAATCCCGATAATCAGCCCCGTAGTCCACCAATGTTTAACATCTACATATCCGCTCCCAAAAAACACAGGGGCAGGACCATGTGCATAGTGTGTCAGGGTACCATAAAGAGATCCTGTGAATCCAAGCATTAATGCCAGCAATAATGGAGGAACACCCATAGCGATACCTACAGCCAACAGTGCCGCATACATCGCTGCCACATGTGCAGTGGCACTGGCAAAGAGATAATGACTGAGGAAATAAGTCAGTACAATAATGGGAAAAGCCATATTCCAGGATAACCCCAGCATCTGCTGTTTGATCAGGTCACCAAACCAGGGTATAAATCCCAGCTCATTTAATGACCCGGCCATCATCACCAGTGTGGCGAACCATACAATCGTATCCCATGCCCCTTTTTCCGCTTTCACATCTTCCCAGGTTAATACCTGAGTCAACAGCAGAATGGTTAGCCCGATAAATGCAGTTGTTGTTGCATCTATCTTAAAGATATCACCCGTAACCCATAAGACCAGCAAAATCACAAAAGCGAGCAGCATCAACCACTCATTCCTGGTGATGGCACCCATCTCCTTTAGTTTTTCCGCAGCCATCCCCGGAGCTTCGGTTGTTTTCTTCAGCTCTGGCGGAAAAACTTTATACAGCAGATAAGGAATAATCATCATTGAGGCCAGGCCCGGTACAATCGCTGCCCAGAACCAGGACATCCAGCTGATGTGGATTCCCATATCTGCGGCAAACTTCTGACACATCGGGTTACTCGCCGTACCTGTAAGGAACATGGCAGAAGCAATCAGGTTCATGTAATAGCTGTTTAACGTCAGATAGGCACCTACTTTACGGTGCGTCTCCGGCTGATCTGGCATGGAACCGAGACTCATCGCCATGGATTTCATGATAGGATAAATAATCCCGCCTCCGCGTGCGGTATTGCTCGGAATAGCTGGTGCAAGGATCAAATCTGCAGCGCCCAGACTATAAGCAAGCCCTAGTGAACTTTTACCGAATAGTTTGATAAAGATATAAGCTATCCTGCTGCCCAACCCTGTTTTGATAAATCCACGGGCAATAAAAAAACTAATCCCTATCAGCCAGATCACTTTATCACCAAAACTCCGCAATGCAAGCGTGATAGACTTTCCAGGATTCCCGGGGGCCAGCACTCCGGTGAGGGCAACCAGCGAAATAGCCATCATACAGAGTGTACCCATACTGGCTGCCTTAAGAATAATTCCCAGAATAGTAGCCAGGAAAATAGCCAGCAGATGCCAGGCTTCAGGTTTTACACCCACCGGCGCAGGAATAAACCAGATGATAATTCCCACAGCTACAGTGATGAGCAGTGGAATGAGCTGGATTTCTTTTGGTAATGCCAGGTTTGGCACCTTAGGCGCCGTTGATGAGGTTTTCATAGATTCGTTAATTACTTACAACCTTGATTGTACTTGTATAATAAATAATTCATTGTTGTACTGAGTGGTAGCAGGCACATTCCTTTTATAGCGGTCCACATTAACACCAATCTGGATCCTGGCATTGTAAGCCTTTAAAAACTCCGCGCTGATCATCGGTGTCCATGTTTGTCTGGCATTACTTGCATGTTTAAAGTCGTTGTCAAAATATTCATACCTGCAGGAGAACTCCAGAGAACTCAGCCGATGGTAATTAATAGCGTAACGCAGATTGGGCAAAATGTACATTCCCCGCATCTGATATTGAGCAACGCTGCCCGTACGTTTGGCAGAATCAAGCCCGTAAAATAAGGTATGGTTGTTACCCTGCTTTACTTCGGTTTCTAATTCGAGCGACCATTTTTTAGCGAGCGGGAATATTCCCGAAACATCAATACCTGAAGCATAAACACGGCTTCCTGATACCAGAGCCAAACCACCATTCAGCCCCATTTTAATCTGAAGACGCTTTTGCAGGCCCAGCTCCACTCTGGAAGAGAAATGTTTGCCATTATCATTGTCCATCACCTGGTTGCGGTTGTTACCGTTAACTACAGAGATCTCATACTTTACCGGCAATTCGCTTTTTATTGCTCCATACAAACTTGCACCGATCTGAAAACTTTGCCATCCGTTATTGCCAAATGCAGTGTACTGATTAGAATAGTCCATTGATTTGATAACATCTACGGGATACATATCTTCCAATCCAAAAGCAGGCCTGAACTGACCCATTTTTAAATTGATGTACTGATTAAGACGATAAGTGATGTAAGCATTTTCAAGTACCTTATTTTTGGGATCTGATTTAAAATCTGCCAGGTTAAGCAATAGCACTACATCCGTTCTGTCCGAGATCTTCGATGCAAACTGCAGCCTGGCCCTCTTGATATCAAAATCATTATAGATGGCTTTACCATCTGTATGGTGCAGGCCGTTTAAGTCGATATCTTTATGCGTACTAAAGGAATACCTGGATTGGAACAGCCCTTTCATCGTTATTTTAACCTTCACCGAATCTGTTTTCACAGCTTCCTGGGCATAACTGTTAAAGAAACCTAAACACGTGATAAACGTGATCATAAATAATTGATTCAAAGGATTTCTATACATATCCAAAGATCATCTAATGCAAATCGGAAAATAGTGACGGTCATCACATTTGTTATTGATCATCATCAACGAAAATGCAATAAAAAAGAAATTACCATACTGATATCCAAATAATTACATGTATCACGGTAAGTTTTTTTAGGGTCAATAATCCATAGTGGCTATATGGAAATTTAACCTCCTTTAACAAGAAAATCCGGTTGCAACAGCAAACGGATTTATAAAAATAAATAGCTCTCTTTTAAAATCAGGATTTTGCGGAAGGTTTGCATTGAGCTTCCCTGTGCGTTTGAGAAACTAAAAAAACACTACAACTCCAAATAGTCACGCTGAGGCTCTTTGAGACAAGCTTCAATCTGATCTACCAGGGCCAGCAGGTCAAAGGGTTTGGAGATAAAAGCATTACACCTGTAATCATCCAAAGCCAGTAATACACGTGGAAAAGCAGTAAAGATAATCACAGGAATATGGCGCAACAGTTCATTCTTTTTGATCTGCATACACAGCTCTCCGCCATTGGTACCTGGCAATAAAAAGTCCAGTAAAACAAGATCAGGCATCAGCTCTTTAACTATTGGAACGATGTCATAAGCCTGCGGACGAAAATGCAGCGTATATCCTTGCGCTGTTAAAAACTCATCCAGTATTTCAACTAACTTCTCATCATTTTCAATCACTAAAATATGCTTTGCCATTCTTTATTCTCCAGCCGTTGTAGATACCTTGTTCAACATTTAATTGACTGTAAAATTACCGCTCCGTATTATCCCCTGCTATGGTATAAATACGCTAAATGAAAGATTAAGTACGTGTTTAAACGTTTAAGCATTCGAATGCGCTGCGCGCTCCTGTAACCTCACAAATCTAAGGAGCAGCACTCCTATCAGCACGGTAATCAGTCCCTGAATCATTACTGTATCCGGCGTGCCAACCCATTCAGATACAGCACCTACCAGCAATCCGCCTATAGGCTGCATCCCAAAAAATGCCATGGCATAAAAGCTGATCACCCTGCCCCGCATATCAGGATCTACAGTAGTTTGAATCAGTGTATTACTAATCGTAATCTGAGACATCATACCAAAGCCGGATACCGCTGCAAATACCAGTGCTATGGGATAGTAAGTACTATGAGAAAAGAAAATTAAACCGCCGCCAAACACCAGCGTATTTACCGCTAAAATCTTTCGCAGGTTACGGCCTGGTTTTAAGGAAGCCAGAAAGATTGCACCGCAAAAGGCACCCAGACCAATCACACTGTCTATCACACCAAAAGTAGATGCCGTACCTTTAAATATATCCTTGGCATATACCGGAATTAATGTGCTGAAGGGTAAAACCAGGAGACTGATCAGTCCCAGCATAATCAGGGTTAACGAAATTGAAGGCGTTCGCCGGATATACATGAACCCTTCCTTCAGCTCACCAAATACATTTTTAGTATGCAGTTTCGCCGTATACTTCGGTAGCCTCATCATTAACAGGGAGCCAATCACCGCTATAAAACTAACCGCATTTAAGCCGAAGCAAATATCTTCCCCAAACTTTTCCAATGCGAGCCCCGCTATCCCGGGCCCTATCAGGCGGGAAAGATTAACCATCGAAGAGTTGAGCGCCAGCGCATTCGGCAGGTCGGTTTTATCATCTACCATTTCATAAACCAATGATTGCCTCGCCGGCACGTCAAAAGCATTGATTAAACCTAGTAAAGCGCTTAGGGCAATAATTTCCCATACCGCATAATCATTAAAAAAGATCAGTACAGTAAGCAACCCAGCCTGAATCATAGAGGCAACCTGTGTAAGCAGCAATAGTTTATACCGGTTGTAGCGGTCAGATGCCACACCACCTAAAAATGAAAAGATAAAAGAAGGGAACAGGCTCGCAAAAAGTGTAAGCCCCAGCATGAATTGTGAATGTGTTTGTGCGTAAATCACCCAGCTTACAGCTGTTTTCTGCATCCATGTGCCGATCAGCGAAATAGATTGTCCGGCGAAATATAGTTTGTAGTTACGGCTCTTAAATGCGTTGAAAGTACTGATATTCATTAGCTGAATAAAGATACCAGTTTAGGAATAAGCTGAAATCTTAATTGTATTTTTTTACAATGAAACCATCATGATCTTATATATCATATACAATGATAAAAGATCATGATGGTTCCATCAATTTATTTTCTGTCAGGCTGGCCAGGTGCAATACCTTTATCGGGATCCAGCGTGAAAGCAGCTTCAGATGCCTTGTCAGCCTGTTCCAAATGGTCAATCTCAGTTGCAGTTTCATCTTCTTCAGAAGGCGGGACTGCATCTATACCATCAGATTGTACATCTTGCTGACTTCTCTGATCATCAGCTGCATCTTCATTTTCTGCTATTATATCGTTTTCTGGAATATTCATAATATGTATTTTTATATATCTTTAAACAGAAATAATAATGCCTTGTTTTAAAATTATTCTAAATCAATTAACATGGAAGATCAGATCTGTAACCATATCAGCGCAATTAAAGCCTTAAAAACAGCTAAAGCCCAGGTATGCGAAGAATGTGTAAAGGTAAACAGTACTTGGGTGCATTTACGTACGTGCCAGACTTGCGGTGTCACTCTCTGTTGCGATCAATCGCCTTTAAAACACATGACAGCACATTTTCACCACTCAGCCCATCCGGTAATTATATCTTCCGAAGAAGGGGAAAGATGGCTGTGGTGTTATGTGGATGAAGCTTTTGCCGAATATTAGTCGCCTATTCCTCTACAGGCAACTGTCTAGATTTTGGTCCTGTCTGCTTTAACGTTGTTTTCGTTGTATCCACTGCATCAGGGCCAGTCAGGTGATCTGCTTTTTCTTTTATATTTGCCCGCAGATCAGGAATAGCATGATCTTTACTATCCGCTGCAACTGTTTCCGCCAAACCAACCAGCCCTTTCAGGTCATTAGTTAATCTTTTCCTTACTGCTTTAATATTTTTTGGTGCAAATAATACACCAAGGGCAGCACCGACGGCAATTCCTGCGATCAGGGCAATACTGTTCATCGTTGAATCTGTTCTTCTTAATTTCATAGCCATTTAATTTTAATGTTTAACAATTACATACCTTCCTGCGCTTCTATGGCCTGACCAATCGAGTTCAATAATAACTCATCGATATCATCACTCGTGTTCCAGGTAACGCCATTCTCCAAGACATCAGGATAAATTTTACCCAGCACTTCTTCCTCCTGCATAATTTTAAACTGCCCATCCTCTTCCTGCTGCACAGTATAGGTGATACTCAAACCACCCGTCGCTACTTCAATTTCATAAGGTTCCATATCGTTGATTTAATTCTGTTTTTTTAATCTGAAAATACTAACAACCTTATCTGCATTTGGTTTAATCTTTTCCAATCAAAGCTGCAGCTTGCGCAGCAATTCGTAGTTTAGCGGCTTAATTTCAGGTTCTCCAGAATTAATTAGCACATGTTTATAAACTATACCATCAATAAATTAACAACAATTGATTATCCGGCAATCCTAACGCTTTGGGAGTCATCCGTCAGGGCCACACATCACTTTTTAGCAGAACCAGACATCCGGGTATATAAGTCCCTGCTCAGCGATGCTCATTTCGATCAGCTCCAGCTCTTTGGGGTCACAGGAGAAAAAGGTGAATTGAAGGGTTTTATCGCTATTGAGGATAAAAAGATACAAATGCTGTTTATATCCCCGGCGGCCAGAGGAACAGGGATTGGTAAAGCGCTGATTAATTATGTTTTTCAGCATCTCCATGTAAAGACCGTAGATGTGAACGAACAAAACCTTCAGGCATATGATTTCTACAAGTATTTGGGCTTTGCAGTAACAGAACGTTCCGAATGTGATGGAATTGGTAAACCTTTTCCCATTATTTCCATGAAACTTCCTTAATTCAATCTCATTTATGCGTTAAAAACGTGAGTTTTAAATTATACTCCTTAGATTTAAGCCAAATACAATTTATTTTCTATGCAAATCAATTCTAAAGACTGCCAGCGTGCAGTAGTTAATGCTTTATTGATCCTCGGTATTGGCCTCACGGTACCAGTAGCAGCACAGGACAAAAAAGATGATCCCCTGCTTAAAATTTACCGGGCTACGCCTGATAAAATTAATGACCTTGTCCACACTAAACTGGATGTACGTTTTGACTATAAAAAGCGCTACCTGTACGGAAAAGAATGGGTGACTTTAAAGCCGCATATCAACCCGACCGACTCCTTGCGTCTGGATGCAAAAGGCATGGATATTAAAACGGTTGCTGTAGTTAAGGAGGGCAAAACCATACCGTTGAAATATAAATATGACAGCCTTTTCTTAGTCATCAAACTAGATAAAGTATATAAAGACACCGAAAAATATACCCTTTACATCGATTATACAGCAAAACCTGATGAGTTGAAAATTGAAGCCGGACAAGCCATTACCGACGCTAAAGGATTATATTTTATCAATCCGGACAGCACTGAAAAAGGCAAACCCGTACAGATCTGGACACAGGGAGAGCTGGAAAGTTCTTCTGTATGGTTCCCGACAATCGACCATACCAACCAAAAGACAACACAGGAAATCAGCATGACTGTACCTGCAAAATATGTAACCCTTTCCAATGGTCGTTTAGCAGCCCAGAAAAAAAATACGGATGGCACGCGTACAGATACCTGGAAAATGGAGCTCCCGCATTCGCCTTACCTGTTTATGATGGCTGTGGGAGATTTCAAAATCTACCGCGATAAATGGAGAGACAAAGAAGTAAGTTATTACCTGGAACCTAAATATGCACCTTATGCAAAAGATATTTTTGGTTTTACCGCAGAGGCGATGGAATTCTATTCTAAATTACTGGGTGTAGATTATCCATGGAATAAATATTCGCAAATTGTAGTACGCGATTTTGTGAGTGGTGCAATGGAAAACACTACCGCTACCTTACATGGTTCTTATGTACAGGGAACGGCAAAAGAACTGGCAGACCGTTATTTCGATCATGGCAGAAGTACAATTGTACATGAGCTTTTTCACCAGTGGTTTGGTGATTATGTAACCGCAGAAAGCTGGAGCAATATTACCGTGAATGAGTCCTTTGCCAATTTTAGTGAAACCCTGTGGGCCGAACATAAATATGGTCAGGATGCCGGTGATGATCATAACCATGAAGCCATGATGGAATACCTGGCTAATCCGGCAAATGCGAAAAAAGACCTGGTACGTTTCCATTACCATGCTGCGCTTGACGTATTTGATGCTGTTTCTTATCAGAAAGGTGGCCGTATTTTAAATATGCTCCGCACTTATTTAGGTGCACCTGCATTTTTCAATGGGCTTAATATTTATTTAAAGAGCAATGCATTCAAAAATGGCGAGGCGCAACAATTACGCCTTGCATTGGAAGAAGCAAGTGGAAAAGACCTGAACTGGTTTTTTAACCAATGGTATTATTCATCTGGCCACCCATTGTTAGACATCAGCTACAAATGGGATGCGGCTACAAAAACACAAACTGTTTATCTGAAACAAACTCAGGAAGGTAATGCCTTTGTACTTCCTATGGCTGTTGATGTGTATGTTGGTGGTAAAAAAGAGCGTCATGAGATCTGGATGCGCAGCAAGTCAGATACGCTGACATTTGTTACCGCAGCTCAGCCAGACCTGGTAAATGTAGATGCCGATAAAATTATATTAAGTCAGAAAACTGATCACCAGTCGCTCGAAAACTTCCTGTTTCAATATCAGCATGCACCATTATACATGGACAGGCTGGAAGCTGTTGAAGCCGCAGCAAAACACCAGGCAGATCCTATTGCTCAGAAAATTTTAACTGCAGCGCTGACTGATAAATATTATGTATTGCGCTTAAAAACACTGCAATCTATTGGTAAAGACAATGCAGCATTATTAACTTCAGTAACTCCATTGGTGCTTAAAATGACTAAAACTGATGAAAACAACCTGGTAAAAGCTGCGGCCATTACCATGATCAGCAGCAATAAAGGTGCAGATCAATACCTTTCTCTTTATCAGGATGCGATTAAAAATCCATCTTATGCCGTTCAGGGTGCTGGTCTGAGTGCTTTCGCACAATTACAGCCTGCGGCAGCATTAGCTATGGCAAAATCACTGGAAAAAGACAGTGGAGGAGACCTGGTTCCTGCTATTATGGGAATCTATGCAGAACAGGGTGCTGATGCAGAATGGCCTTACGTGAACAGCAACTTCAAACAAGCCGGCGCGCAGGAAAAGTTCGATATGATGAAAAGTTATATTGCTCTGGTTGCCCGCTTAAAAAATCCGGAATATGCACAGCAAGGTGTAGCTTCCATTAAAGATTTCGGTGTAGCCTTCAAATCTTATGGTGTTGGCCCGCAAATATCCGGCGCACTAAAATTTATAAAAGGAGAAAGACAAAAAGCAGGTGATACGACTACTGGTAAATTTATCGATGATGCGATAGAGCAGTTGAAATAACCGTTTTAATAAACTGAAAGCCCTGTTTAGCAGCTCAATGATGCTGTTAAACGGGGCTTTTCACGTTAAAGCCTGCCAGTTCATACTGGTCGCAGGCTATACCTATTGTGATGAAACAACGGGCCAGCCTTTTATCCAGTCCAGTTTTTCTATTCTGAGTTTAGCATGTCCCTTGTCACGCGCATCATAACCGTGAAAAATAAGATAATCAGTATCATTAAAATGACAGACGGCGTTGTGTCCTGTGCCATACCAGTTTTTATCACCCTGAAGTAATAATGTACCACCACCCTTAGCCATAGGCACCTGATCATGGTCAACATAAGGCCCTCTTATCGATTTTGAGCGTCCTACTATCATTTTATAAGTACTCTTTTCCCCTTTGCAGCAATAGTCGATTGATGCAAAAAGATAATAATACCCCCCTTTTTTAAATAGAAACGGTGCTTCGATCGCGTTACCTCCTGCATCAGCCGGATTACCGTCTACAGATGGCGGATTTGGCGCGGCGGGATCTTTCTTACGGCTGGCAATTGTCGGAATTCCGGCAATATCCTCTGCCGAGTGTACCAGGTCTTTATCCAGTTTCAGCAGCTTAATCCCATCCCAGAAAGAACCGAAAACCATCCAGGCCCTGCCTGTCTGATCTTTAATCACATTAGGATCAATTGCGTTCCAGTTTGTTTTTCCGGGTACAGACTGGATCACCTTACCCTGATCTACCCATTTAAAGTCTGGCGATGACGGGTCTAAAGTTTTGTTCGTTGCCACCCCGATGGCAGAGGTATTCTTACCAAATGCAGAAACAGAATAATACAGGTAATACCTGTTGTTGCTGAAAAAGATATCCGGTGCCCAGATATGCCCTTTAAAATAGGGGATATCTTTTACTGCCCATTGTGGTGGCGTGCTGAATACAGCAGCTTCCTTTTTCCAGGATTTCATATCTCTGGAACTCCAGACATCGATTCCCCATCCTGTGCAAAAAAGATAGAAGGTATCGCCTTGCCTGGCCATCACCGGATCATGTGCAGAGATGCCGGTCTGATATTCCTGGGCATTCAGATGAAGTCCCAGGAATAAAAATAGTGATCCTAAAAAAAGTCTCATTTAGCTGTTGTTTAGTTCATCGGGATACGTATCAAACTGAATGAATAAGGTGCAGCATTCAGTACTACGGTGTTGTTTTTTATGGTCAGCCCCTCATCTTTCGGACTCACATGAATAGCATCTTTGAAAGTATTCACCGCTTTAAGGTCATTCTGCATTTGCGTCAGGGTACCTTCAGCAGCTAGTTTATATTTGCCTTTGATCGCAATATTTCTATTGATTGCAGTAGCAGAGGCATTGATCACTTTAATAATTACTTCCTTTTTTTTCCTGTCAATCACCGCAGATGCATACAGGCTATCCTGACCAGCGATGACCTTATTGTTGCTGAGGATACTCACTACGTCTGTACCTTTATTCAGGGAATACAATTTCTGAACATAATAATTAGGCGTTCCGTAAACATGCAGGTTATCTACCCAGATCATATCCGGAGTCCATTGCCAACCTTCCGCATTGGCAAACAAAGGTGCGTAAGAAGCCATATGTACCACTCCTGCATTTCTTTCCAGTCCTGTCATAAATGCTGCCTCTGCAATGGCACATTGCCAGTTGTTCTGATTTTTAGGATTGGTGGTGCTGATACTCTGGGCCGCATATTCACCGGCAAAAACTTTAGAACCGTTCCTGTCATAGCCGTCGTATCTTTTTGCATTATCCAGAAACCATTGTGGTGAACGGTAATAATGTTCATCAATAATATCTGCTTTCATCTTTCTGAGCGACGTATTCAGGAGGTCAAAGCGTTCCCCAACCGGGTCTGTACCAGAACTGTTGATCAGGCGGATATCCGGGTATTTACTCTTTAGTGCTTTCGTAAATAAAGCGAGACGTTCCAGGTATTGTGGTCCCCAGTTCTCATTGCCAATACCCATCATTTTCAAGTTAAATGGTGCAGGATGCCCCATTTCTGCTCTCACCTTTCCCCACGGACTATTGATATCACCATTCGCAAACTCGATCAGGTCGAGCGCATCCTGGATATAAGGATCAAGCTCATCTAAAGGAACAAGTTCTGCCGTATTAAACTGACAAGCCATACCGCAATTCAGGATAGGCAGCGCTTCCGCACCAATATCTTCAGATAACTGGAAGTATTCGTAGAATCCCAGACCAAAAGTCTGGTAATAATCTGGCGAAGGGCGATGTGCAAATTCTGTGTTCCAGCGGTTCACGATCAGCTCACGACTTTCTACGGGACCTATCGTCTTTTTCCATTGGTATCGGGTAGAAAGCTCATGACCTTCTACAATACATCCACCCGGAAAACGAATAAACCCGGGCTTCATGTCAGCCAGCATCTGCACCATATCAGCACGTAAACCGCCTTTGCGATTTTTCCAGGTATCTCCAGGGAATAAAGAAATCATATCCAGGTCAATCTGGCCTTCACCTTCAAACCAAAGATTAAATTTCGCTTTCTGAACGGTCTCATTGGCGGTGAAGCTAACAGACTGACTTTCCCATTGTTGAGTTGTGCGCTCAGGGTTCAATACAGCACTTCCCAATACTTTACCTGTACTGTCGATCAGTTCTGCATGGAGTTTAACGCCCGCCGTTGCCTGTCTGTACAGCACAGAGAAATCGTAACGCAGTCCTTTTTTTACACCAATGCCCTTGAAACCTTCATTGGTGATACTCATATCACCTCTTTTGGCTCCGGTAGAGTTGACATGCAAATATCTTGGATTATTACTGTGCGTTTCTTTCCTGTTCAGGACAAGTATATCGCCCTCCTTTACTCTAAGCCCCTGAGTGGTCCATCCCATCAGTGGTTTATAGAATTCGAAGGACCGGTTTTTGATGAGTTCGGCATAAATGCCCCCATCTGCACCCATGTTGATATCCTCAAAGAATACACCCCACATCTCAGGCTGTACCTGTGCAGTAATTTTATCTGTCTGAACAACAATGGTTTTATTTTTCTGCGCCATCACATTCAGTACGCTGAATGTGGTTATTGCTGTAAGTGCAAGTTGTCTGAAATTCATTATTTAAGATTTTGTTTTAATTTAGCTTATTGGTCAGCTTTTAACCCTTCAGTAGTCATAATTACACGTTTAATGCTACCATCAGGGTTATAAAATAACCTGTCGATACATACTGATCTCCTGTAACTGCCCCCTTCGTTTGGAATAGATCCGTTGTGATAAATAAAGTATGATTTGCCTTTAAAGTCTATGATCGACTGATGGTTGGTATTGGAGTTCCCCGCCACTTCATTCAGTATCCCTTTAAACTCCCATGGCCCGGTTATTTTACGGCTCATGGCATAAGCAATCTTTTCTGGAAACTGGTAGGCGTAAGACAAATAGTACCAGCCATTGTGTTTATGGATCCATGGTGCCTCTGTGAAATCAGGCAGGTTTACTTTTTGAATAGGTCCATCCTGATCAATCATATTTTCCTTTAGCCTGATATAATAACATTGCGTATTGCCCCAGAACAAATAAGCCTGACCATCGTCGTCAATATAAACCGTAGGATCAATATCATCCCAGCTGATCTTCGTATCCGTAGTCATATCGTTCGTAATAATCGCCGAACCTTTTGCATCCTTAAAAGGTCCGGTTGGACTATCAGCAACAGCAACACCAATCGCTTTTCCTTTGACCGTGCCATGTTCTACCGCTACATACCAGTAAAACTTACCGTTTCTTTCAATCACCTGCGAAGCCCAGGCATCCCCTTTAGCCCAGGAGAAGTCTTTTGCACGTAAGGGAACGGGATATTCTTTCCAGTCGGTCATATTGGTAGAAGAATAGACCAGCCATTCGTTCATCACATAATTCTGCTGCGGTGCAGGTGCTTCATCATGTCCGGCATACAGATATACCGTATTTTTATAAACCATTGCCGCAGGATCCCCGGTATATTTACCAGTAATAATCGGGTTTCCCTGGATCACCTTTTTCTGCTGGGCCTGTACATTAAAGTTTGCTAATGAGCAGACCAATGACATACCCATACAACCTATCGTTTTTATGATCATCTTGCTGTTCATCTTATTTCATTTCTAGTACAACCAAAGAGAATGGCGGTAATTTGATTTTCAACTTCCCACCTTTTAACGCAGCACCTTTAAAAACAGCTGGTTTTACATAATCAGGTTTTTCAAAAGTATTATGATCATCTACCTTAGCAGCGCTTAAGATCCTGCCGGTAACAGATTTATAGGACTGTCCGCTAATGTCTATTTCGATTTCTTCACTGGCCTTACTATTGATATTCACCACAGAGATATGTGTTAACCCGGCTTTGTCTTTCGAAGCAGAAACAGATACAGCTGGTAATTTTTCTTTACCAAAAACGTAATCATCGCTTTTAACTTCCACAGGCAGCAACGTAGCATCCTGATGTACTTTATACATTTCCATCACATGGTAGGTAGGCGAAAGCAGCATTTTTTCTTTACTGGTTAAAATTACCGCCTGTAAAACATTTACACATTGCGCAAGATTGGCAATCTTCACACGGTCGCTGTGGTTATTGAAGATATTCAGTGTCGCACCTGCAATCATGGCATCACGCATAGTATTCTGCTGATATAAAAATCCGGGGTTGGTACCTGTCTCCACATTAAACCAGCCACCCCATTCATCGACAACCAGTCCCACTTTCTTTTTAGGGTCGTATTTGTCCATAATAGCGGTATGTTTTACAATCAGCTCGTCCATTCTTAAGGCAGTTTTCATGGTTTCAAAATACTCCTGCTCGGAGAATCCGGTTGCAGGTCCTTTTTTCTCCCAGCTGGGGAAGGAATAATGGTGCAGGGCAATACCGTCCATCATATTCAGGGGAATGCCTTTCATTAAAGTCTCCGTCCAGTGATAATCATCTACGTTTGCGCCGGAAGCCACTTTATACAGGTCTCTGCCTTCCATAAAAGTAGCATACCTTCGGTATTCGCCAACATAATACTCTGGAGTCATGTTTCCTCCGCAACCCCATGCTTCATTTCCTACCCCCCAGAATTTTACGTTCCATGGCTTCAGCTGACCATTTTTAACACGCAGGTCAGACATCGGACTTTTCCCTTCAAAATTAACGTATTGTACCCAGTCTGACAGTTCCTGCACGGTACCGCTACCGGTATTACCGGCCAGGTAAGCTTCTGTTCCCAAGAGTTTACACATGTTCAGGAAATCATGTGTACCAAAACTATTATCTTCTGTTACACCACCCCACATCGTATTGACAATAGACGGACGCTGATCTTTAGGTCCTACTCCGTCTTTCCAGTGGTACCTGTCGGCAAAACATCCACCAGGCCATCTCAGGTTTGGGATATTTAAGTTTTTTAAAGCAGCGATAATGTCATTTCTCACACCTGCAGTATTTGGAATAGAGGAACTGTCTCCAACATAAAAACCATCGTAGATGCAACGGCCTAAATGTTCCGCGAAATGCCCGTAAATGTGTTTACTAATCGTGCCTGAAGGCCGGTCAGCATGTAAAGAAACAGTAGTCTGCTGTGCAAATACCGCAGTTCCACCCGAGAGTGTGATCAGGGATGTACATACAACATGGCGTAATTTTTTTTTGAACATCGTTATAAGGTTTAGGATTCGGATAATATGCAAATAAACCCGCCGGATTGTAAGCCGGCAGGTTAGGTATTAATTTGCTGAGTTGCGTTGTAAATTAGGATTAACGTTTAAGTCTGACAAAGGAATAGGCAAATATTCTTTACCCGGTCTCCAGCTGGCAAAATCCGGATCATGGGCCCGCAGTTCGGTGAGCTTGGCTGCGTCATATAACCAACCCCATCTGATGATGTCATTGATCCGCATCGACTCTACTGAAAATTCCAATGCGCGTTCATGTGCAATCTGCTCTCTCATCTGCGTCTGGTTCATTCCGGGTTTGGTCGTGCTCAGGTCTGGTAGTCCGGCTCTGGTTCTCACCTGCTGTATATAGCTGTAAGCATCTGCCGTGGCACCGGTTTCATTCAACGCTTCTGCGTACATGAGCAGCACATCAGCATACCTCATCACCCTGTAATTAATACCGGAGTTTTCCTGGTCATCATTACCCGGCCAGTTCAGCCCATCATGTGTATATTTTCTCGGATAGATCATTGTCTGTGCAAAAGGCCACGGATTCCCATAAACAGTAGTAGAATTATCATCCGGTTCAAAAGAAGCAATTGTAGCCAGCAAACGCGGATCACTTTTACCTGCTATTGTTTTTTCTGCTTTAAATTCATTGTAGATCCATCTGGTAGGTAAAAAGTCTGAATAACCGTAACCGTCCATCGCATAGGTTCTGCCAGTAGAGCTTACTTGTTTCCAGTTTGCATTGGGCTCACCCCCGTAATTCATGATGGTGCCACCTACTGCATCCGGCTGACCAAATTGTACTTCAAAAAGCGATTCGGCATTATTTTCCACGGTCTCTTTAAAGTTGTCCCGGAAATTGGGCATTAAGCTGTATTTGCCTTTCTGATCGCCATTGATCAATTCATTGAACTCAGCGGCGGCTTCCGGCCAGCGTTTTTTATAAAGATAAGCCTTGCCCAGCATACCAGTGGCCGCTCCCTTGGTGGCACGGCCCACCTGGCCGGCATCCGGGCCACTCAATCCTGCATAAGTAGCGGGCAAAGCAGCTTTTGCCGCTTTAAAATCTTCTATAATCTGGTTCCATAATACATCATCAGTGGCAGTAGGTGTATTGTATTTAGATTTATCTGTAGGCAGTTCTATAGGTACCGGTACAGCTTTATAAGTATTGGCCAGGTTGAAAAAAGCCAGACCTCGCAGGAAACGGGCCTGACCGATAATTCTTTTCTTTAAATCCTCATCCATCGCAATTGCGGGTACATTAATGATCACCTGATTTGCACGCCATACCATCTGGTAATGTGTAGCCCAGATCCATTGTACAGGACCAGAACTGGAAGGAATACTGAATTTACCCACTTGTACAAGATCACCCCATGGACTATCCCCTGTAAAATCATCTCCTCTCACATCCGTAAGTGCGGGGAACATCCGCATATAAGTCCCGTCCTGAATTAAACTGTTATAAATGGCATTTACACCTAACTGTGCATCATCAGCAGTCTTCCAGTAAAGATCTATTGTTTTAGCATTAGGATTTTGTAGGTCGAGCTCCTTTTGACATCCTGCGCATAACAAGCCCAGAAGTACATAGCAAAATATTTTTTTCATGTCCGTTTTTTTTAATCTCTAAAATCTAACTTGTAAGCCTAACATCAATGTTCTTGGTGTAGGGAATGATCCAGGATCAAATCCGGGTTCAAATGCCCGTGTTTGGGCGAAGTCAGGATTATATCCTTTATAATACTGGAAAGTATAAACGTTCTGTGCAGTTGCATAAACTCTCGCACTTTTGATCCAGTTCACATTCAGCTTAGGAATGGTGTACCCTAATGAAATTGTATTGATACGCAGGTAGTCACCTTTTTGCAGCCAGCCTTTTCTGTCAGAATCAATACCGTTCTGGTTAGGATCGTCCGCCGCCAATCGTGGATACTCATTCCCGGGGTTTTCTGGGGTCCACCTGTTCAAAGCATCCTCATGATAATTGATATAATCGGTAGTATGCATTAATGAGCGGTAAAGGGCACCATTGATCAGGTTGCCGCCGGCACCAGACAGGAATAAAGTAAAATCAAAACCTTTGTAGGCAGCAGTAAAGTTTAAGCCATAATAAACCTTAGGTAATGAACTACCCAGATCAGTGCGGTCAAGATCATCAATAATACCATCAGGAACACCATTTGGTCCACTGAGATCTTTAAACTTAAGATCGCCTGGTGAGGTACGTGCATTTTGAAACGCATGGTTAGCAATCTCATCTGTATTCTGAAAGATCCCTTCCACGACACGTCCGTAATGGCGCCCAATTTCATGACCAACGGTATTGATAAATCCACCTACAATACGGGAAGTTTCTGTCCCTGTCAACTTTAAAAGAGTATTCTTTACAGTGCTTACATTTGCGGTGATATTATAGGTAAATGCGCCCTTGTTATTGTGATAGCCCAGGTTAAGTTCTATACCGGTATTTTTTATACTTGCAGCATTGGTAGTAGGGAATCTGTCATTCGAGCCCACAGTAGCTGCAATTTCTTCGCCGATCAGCGCATTGGTGGTTTTATTCATATAATACTCTCCTGTGAAGTCAAACATGCCATCAAGGAATGTTGCATCAACTCCGATATTGGAAGTAGTTTTAGTCTCCCATTTCAAATTAGGATCTACTACATTGGTTTGTAAACCACCAGTAGCTTTTGTTCCATTAAAATTATAAACGATATTAGGGTTCAGCAAAGACAGAAACCTGAAATCGCCTATATTGGCATTACCTAATTGTCCGTATCCCCCACGTAATTTCAATTCATTTATCCATTTAGGTAAATGGATAAATTCTTCTTTGCTGATTCTCCATCCGGCAGAAACACCTGGGAAATTTCCGTATTTATTGCCCGGAGGAAACCTTGATGAACCATCTCTTCTGATACTTGCAGTAAACAAATATTTATCGTCGTAACTATAATTCAACCTTCCGAACAGACCAAAGAAAGAATAGGGTATAAGATTTCCATCTACCGTTTTGTTAGTTCCATTTCCAAGAACCAGATAGTTAGGGTCTAACTGTTCTGCATGGCCAAAACGTGACAAAGCACTATTTTTATTATAACTCATACCTGCCACAAAATTGATCGCATTTTTGCCAAATTTCTTGTCGTAGGTCAATGTATTGTCTACCAGTCCATTCGTGTAAATCCTAGAATTATCATCCAGACGGTTCACAGTTTGTTTAAAAAAGAAACCAAGATCAAATGTTGGCTGAAAGGCGAAGTCCCGAGCCACAGTCCTGTCATAACCCGCATTGATTTTATACTTTATGCTATGCCCGTTCGTGTTTAACAATTGTGCCTCCGCCCAAACCACGCCGAAAATACGATCCACTTCAGTGTAATTTGTGAACAGACTGTTTACTGCAGGGACGTTCAATGAAATAGCCCTTTCCCTGTCAGACTGTGTTCCGCCATAACCATTTGGCATTGAAGGATCATATACCAATTGTGTAGGAATGGCAATAATCAGGTCGTTGATCAGTGGTGGCCGGCCACCAGTCAGTACATCGCCACGAAAAGTAAGGGAGTTCTCTTTGGAATGTGTATAGCTTAATGACTGTCCAAATTTAAAAATACCCTTAGACTGCGTTGTATTTACACGGCCCGTATAACGTGTATAATCGGGTCCGTTTCCCACAAATGTACCTCCCTGTTTAAAATAATCCAGTGAAACGTTATAAGTAGAATTATCATTACCTCCGGAAAAATTAAGATTATGATTCATCCTTTGCCCGGTTTTCAGGCCTTCTTTCTGCCAGTCGGTGTCTACATTACCAATGTATTTAGAACTGGACGGATCATTTGCCGGTGCAGGCGTTTGTCCGCCATTAAACTGCGACTCATTATTTAACATCTGATAACCCATGCGGTCAGCTACCGGAATTTTTTGCCAGACATTATCCACTCCGTAATAAGTATTGTATTCTATACTCAGGGCGGTATTCTTTTTACCTTGTTTGGTAGTGATGATGATCACACCATTTGCAGCTTGTGCGCCATAAATTGACGCTGCTGTTCCATCTTTTAATACCTGCATGGATTCGATATCATTCGGACTGAAATCACGCGGAGTATTGGCCAGCATAATACCATCAACTACATAAAGCGGTTGCTGATTGTTAAAAGATGCCAGCCCCCTGATACGTATTGTTGGAGAAGCACCAGGTTGTCCATCGTTCGTTACCGCAATACCGGGTGTACGGCCTTGCAGCAGCTGTCCGATATCACTTGCCGATGTTTTCTTGATCTCTTTAGCATCTACAATAGCCACCGATCCGGTAAGATCTTTCTTGAGTTGTGTTCCATAACCAACTACAACAACCTCACTAAGGTCATTTGTGCCGGGTTTTAGCTGTACATTTATGACCACCTGACCGTTGACTGGCACTTCCTGAGTAGTATAGCCAAGGATGTTAATGACAAGGATATCTGTCGCAGCGGCCTGTATCGCAAAATTCCCGTTGTTATCAGTTGCTGTTGCTGCTGCTTTACCTTTAACTTTCACTGTAGCCCCGGGCATGCCTCCACCGGTTTCATCTGTGACCTTACCTTTCACTTGTATAGATTGTGCATGCACAATCACTGTACAAAAAAGCAAAAAGAGAAACGGCACCAGCCAGTGCTGTTTCATTGGGTTGCCTGGTATATAATTTTTCATAAAGAATATATTTTGGTTAGAGATTATTATTTTCTTTTGTTCGGTTAGTTTACTTTCTTAAACCAGATAGCAGTACCCGCTCCGTTAAACCCGGTCATTACGATGGTAGACTTGATCTTTTTCTCCCAGTCTCTTTCTCTTGATACATGAAGTTTATCGATAAATAAACCACCAGCCCATCTCAATTCGAGCCATGGTGCAGTGTAGGCCCAGGTATTATTTGCATCACCATTAATTTTTCCGTCGGCCGATAAAACAGTAACAGAGGCTACTGAATAGTCCGGATTAAGCTGTTCCAGTTCATATCCGGGTACTTTATTATATCCCAGCACAATCTGATCGTAAGTTCCTGCAATCTGATCTTTCGTTACCGCATCATCCGGCACATTTGCATATCGCTCCGGAGACACAACCGGCCATCCTTCGGGTGTCCAAAACATTTTGCGTACATGCATAACCATAAAACCACGATCTACTCCGGGTCTGCCCTGCGTAGCTATAAAGAATTGACCTTTATCCTGAAATACTGAAGGATGTGATACACCGGCCCAACCACCATGCCCGGCAAAGCTATAGGGTGCAAGAATCATAGGTCCATGGTCCTCCTGCAAATCAGCACTTCTGCCATTCCAATCCAGGAAAGGTCCGGTCGGACTCGCAGAACGAAATACCCTTACATTGTATTTTGTGGACAACCAGTCATACGCCACAAAGAGATAATACATCTTTGTATCCGCATTGTATATTACTTCCGGTCCTTCTAAATTACCGTTATAGGCATTACCAGTTTTACCCCTTCGTACAATACGCAGACCGCGGTCGCCATTAGTACTGGCTAACCCTGTAGCGGGATTTAAACGCAGTTCAAACAAACCATCCCATGCAGAACCATAGATCATATATTGTTCGCCTGCCGGTGTCACGGCAACGGTTGGATCAATTGCATTTGTACCAGGACCACTGGTTAATGATGTTACTGCAAGACCTTTCTCTACCCATGGGCCTTCCGGAGAAGAAGAAGTAGCCAGTCCTATGCAACTTATCCTGAATCCGGTTGATGCAAGGGAATAGTACAACCTGTATTCATTTCCAACTTTTAATACATAAGGTGCCCAAAGGCCATCATTAGATTTAGCACCATTTGCTTTTATAAAAGCATCACCCATAGCAGGTATACCACCAAATACCCAACCGATGAATTGCCAGTTGACCAGATCTTTTGATTTTCTGATTTGTATACCCGGGCGTACAGCAATGCCGTATCCAACATCTGTACTGTAGCAATAATACCAGTCGCCGTCTTTGAATATAGAGGGATCATGTACATTATAGGTACCCCAGATAGAACTGTAGTATAATGGGGAGAATGCAGCATAGGTATCATTTATATTATCAATTCCCGCTGCTGTCTGCGGTACAGGCAGATCTGTAAGTCCCAGTTTATCAAATTCATTTTCCTTTTTACAGGAAGAAAATAACATACCCACAGTAAACATACTCCAGATCAGGATGAATTTTATTGTTTTCATAGCTTATACCCCCATGGTTGAAGTAAACTGAAAACTGATGGATACTTTTTCTGCAGGTGTTGGTGAGAAACACAGAAGGCGACTTTATGCCTGATACTAATGGTAAAAATGTTCATATGGTTTTTATTATTTGGTTACAATACTTATAGAGAGATATGTCCTGGCCAATCAGCACTATGGGCATAAAAAACTGATAAAAGGTTTAAGCTGAAGAAGATCGAAAAGACCTGTAAGCAGGTAGATGCGCTCGTAAAAGATTTCCCATAATTGAAGATTTTTTAAGCTGAATTAAGGTTTTTGTTTTGTTGCTGTAAGCAAAACACGACGCTGAATTTTTGCTTTAATTTATATTTGGTTAGCTGATAGTACTAAATCGGTAGTGCTGATTATAAATCGAATGTATGAAAAAGATATTAATCGTCAAATTAACATTTATAAACGTAATAACTGTTAATACAACGTTTATAAAAAGCGTTATAATTAAATTTTAAAAATCTGTATTACAACACTTTAACCAAAAACACCTGTACTGATTTTATTTAAAAACAATACTATTATTTAATATAAAATGCACAAAAAACCCATTTTTCCTTTGAAAAATGGGTAATAAATGGTCAATATTTATTTGTTAAAAAATAATATCCGATTAGAAATCCTCAATATTTTTGATACAACTATGGTAAAGGGCAGTAAAAAAATAACCTGTAATACATCAAAATTAAATCGAATAAGCAGTTGGACCGGACCCTTGGAAATGCGCCACTTGCCTGCAATTAAAATCTATTCTCTTTTACAACATTTCCAGTTTCAACAAACAATATTTTTTAAATGTACTATTGACATTTAAAAAATATTATCTACCTTTTCCAACATCAAAAAACCAAATATTTAAACGGCCATTTCCTATGAACGCTATCAGGGTTATTCTTTTCGGATTTTTTTTACTCTATTTTTCAAAAGGCGCGGCGCAGGAGCTCAGTATTTCCAGTCCGGATGAAAAGCTGACAGTTAAACTAGTATTAGAACAGGGCAAACTCTATTACCGTGTGTTTTTGCAGGGGAACGAAATGCTGGAAAAATCCCCATTGGGACTACGCGGAAGTCAGACAGATTTATCTGCAAACCTTCAGCTAACAAACAAAAGCACACGCCGGATCGATGAAACCTACTCAGAACCTAAAATAAAAACAAGTAGGGTAAAGTATCAGGCCAACGAACTGGTCTGCAAGTTTGAAAATGGAAACAAGAACCAACTGGAGGTCGTTTTTCGTGTCAGCAACAACAATATTGCTTTCCGCTACAATGTACCTCAAACGGGTGAAACCGCGAACCTGATTGTGGAAGAAGAGTTAAGCGGTTATAACTTTCCTGCAACTACTAAAACCTTTTTAACGCCACAGGCAACTCCTATGATCGGCTGGATGAAAACTAAACCCAGCTATGAGGAAGAGTATACGCCAGATAAGGCAATGGGTATCCCGTCAAAATATGGCGTTGGCTATACCTTCCCCGCGTTGTTTCATGTGGGCGATAAAGGGTGGATCTTACTTTCCGAAACGGGTGTAAATGGCCTGTATTGTGGTTCAAAGCTGAGCGAAGGAACGAAGGATGGCAGGTACAAAATTGCATTCCCTGAAAATGGTGAAAACAACGGGATGGGACGTGCAAATCCAACTATAGCTTTGCCCGGACGCACACCCTGGCGTACCATCACTGTAGGCAATAACCTAAAGCCTATTGTTGAAACGACTATTCCATTTGATGTGGTGGAGCCGCAGTATAAGGCTTCCAAAGCATATACTTTCGGTCGCGCTACATGGAGCTGGTTGTTATGGCAGGACGGCAGTATTAACTTCGACGACCAGAAAAAGTTTGTGGATCTCTCTGCAACCATGGGTTACGAATTTGTATTGGTTGATAACTGGTGGGATACTAAAATAGGTCACGATAAAATAGAACAACTGGTGGCATATGGCAAGGAAAAAGGTGTAGGCATCTGTCTCTGGTACAATTCGAATGGCTTTTGGAACGATGCACCGCAAGGGCCAAAAAATGGAATGAACACAGCTGTAGCCCGGAAGCAGGAAATGGCCTGGATGCAACGCATCGGTATAAAAGGGATCAAGGTTGACTTTTTTGGTGGCGACAAACAGGAAACGATGAAATTGTATGAGGACATATTATCGGATGCAAATAGTTATGGGCTGACCGTTATTTTCCATGGTTGTACCTTACCGCGCGGCTGGGAAAGAATGTATCCTAATTTTGCAGGTAGTGAAGCCGTACTGGCATCCGAAAACCTGATTTTTACACAGCAGGCAAATGATAATGAAGCATTTAATGCGAGTCTGCACCCTTTTATTCGTAACGCTGTAGGTGCTATGGATTTCGGACCGGTATTGCTGAATAAACGTCATAGCCGGGAAAACAGTGGCGGAACGACCAGGAAAACAAGTGAAACATTTCAACTGGCTACAGCCGTCTTGTTTCAAACGCCTGTCCAGAATTTTGGCATTACGCCGAATAATCTAAATGAAATGCCGGTTCATGTGATAGATTTTATGAAAAAGATTCCTACCACCTGGGACAACACCGTATTTATTGAGGGTTATCCTGGTAAATATTGTGTGCTGGCAAGGCGCCATGGAAATACCTGGTATATCGCAGGCATTAACGCAGAACAAAAAGAAAAAATAATAACGGTTACACTGCCGATGTTATCTGATGAAGAGTTGCTGTTATATTCGGATAATCAAGATCAACAACCGCAAATATCAAGATTACGTCTTCAAAAAAACAAGCAGGTAAAGCTGAAATTATTGTCTAATGGAGCTGCTGTCATTATTGGGAAACAGACCCAAAAGTAGAACAGTTTACAGGTTATTAAACAGATGAAAATGAGGGCAACGCTTTTTCTGGTACTTTTTTTTCATTCCGTATTGCTGTTCGGGCAGCCGGAAAAAGTAAGGTATTTGTCTCTGCAGGAAGGACTATCAAGTCAGCAGGTACTGGATGTTGCTCATGATAAAAATGGTTTTGTATGGATTGCGACAGAACTGGGACTGAACCGCTTCGCGAGCAATTCATTTAAGCAGTATTTTAAGTCAGAAAAAGCAGACGGACTTTCCATCAACAGCAATGAAATCAACACACTTCTTTATGACAACGATCAGCTTTACATAGGTACGCGGGCGAACGGGCTGAATGTATTGGACATGAAAACAAACAGGTTTTCCTATTATCTTCACGACCGGAATAACGCACATTCTATTGCAACAAATGATATTACTGATATTATCAAAGGTAAAAGCGGCAAATTATGGCTGGCAACGTATCATCAGGGGGTACAGCGCTTTGACCCATTAAAGCAGCAATTCGAGCATTTCAACAGAGAAAACATTCCCTCTTTACCGGAAAACAGTGTCTGGACACTGGCGGAGGACAAACAAGGACTGCTTTATATAGGGCACGTCCGCAAAGGACTCTCGATTTTCAATACCAAAAATCAAACAGTTGAAGTGCTGGATACGCAAAACACGAAGGGCATATTACCAGATAATGAAGTGAAAGCCCTGTTTTGCGATAGCAAAAACAATATCTGGATCGGGACACGAAGAGGACTGGCAATCTATAATCCATTTACGAAGAGGATAAGGCAGATCAGCCTCGCGGACAAGGCCAGAAATGGAGTTGAACCTTTTGTTTACGCCATCAAGGAAATCAAGGGTGAGATATGGGTAGGTGCTGAATCATCACAACTGTTCATCTTGCATCCTGTTTATGGTACAGATAAAGATATACAGCAGATCGGGACGGTCATTCCGTTTTATTTAAACAGGGGCAATAACTCGTCGGTGCAAAATATTGAGCTGGACAATTTTGGTAATGTGTGGATGGCTGTATACGGTGGCGGACTAGGGTTTTTCGGACATCTAAAGCCATTTTTCTCTGTTTTCCCAACAACTGAAATGATGCCTGGTGCAGGTAAGCTGGCAACGGTTACAAGTATTTTACCAGACAGAGGTAACAGTATATGGCTGGCCACCGCAGGGGACGGCATCTTACAGGTTCAGCCTGATGGAAAAGTAATTAAAAGCACAACAAACAATAGCGGGATTGGCGATGACTTCCTGCTTTCCGGCTTCGAAGACAGCCATGACAACAAATGGTTTGGCCTGCAGAACGGCAGTGTCTCTTTTTATAATGCGAAAACAAAAAGCTGGCATAAGGTCAATGCCGGTGAAAAAATGTCGGCAGTAAGAGCCATCATCGAAGATAGAGCGGGAAATATATGGTTTGCGGCAGAAGAAGGCCTGTTTATTCACAACCCGGAAGGACAGACATTTCAAAAACTCATCATTAATACACCCATGCTGGGAGACTATGCTCCCCGCACACTTGTGGAAGACAGTCGCGGATACATGTGGGTAGGTACCTACGGACAGGGCCTTTATGTATTTGACCATAACCGGAAACTGGTTCGGAAAATTGCTAAAGAGCAAGGGATCAACAGTAATACCATTAATCACCTGTTCCGTGACCGGAGAAATAACATTTGGATAGCTACCAACGAAGGTTTAGCACTCCAGAGTGTAAACAAGGAAATAGGGCATCTTGAACGTATCGTTCCGCCGGCATCAGATGCATGGCTAACTGTAAATGCAGTAGCGGAAGACCGTAATGGAAACATCTGGTGCTCCACCAGGTCAGGCTTACTACGTTATCTTCCGGAACAAAAACGTTTCCTGAAGTATGACCAGGCATTTGGTTTGCCTTTAGGTGGCTTTACGAACAATAGTGTAGCTTATGATACAAAGGGACGTTTATTTTTTGGAATGCCGGCAGGTGTCTGCTATTTTGAGCCCACAGAAATCCCTTTAAACCTGCCGGGATCGCCTATAAGAGTGAGCCGCTTCATGGTATTTAATTCAGGAGAGACACATGCACAGTCTGAAAAATATCCAGGTCCCGCTGAAGAAATAAACCTGGAACATGAAGAGAATAGCTTCCGGGTGGAACTGGCTGTGATGGATTATGCCCTGAATGACATGGTAGAATTCAGCTATCAATTGCATGGACTGGACGATAACTGGGTTTCACTTGGCAATGAAAAGAGTCTGGATTTCCGGAATATTCCTTATGGACAATACGAGCTTCGGATACGTACCCGTCAAAAGAACCAAAACTGGCAGGGCGACTATAAACACCTGTTCGTTAACATCTCCCCCCCATTTTACCAGAGTAGCTATGCCATATTGCTGTATACCATACTCGTCGCCGCCACTGTATTCACCGTATTCTTCTTTTACGTCAAGAAAATAAATGCGGAAGCAGAACTCCGTATGAAAAAGCTTCAGCTGGAGCAGGACGAACAACTACATATGGAACGGTTGAATTTCTATACCAATATTACGCATGAGCTTCGAACACCCTTAACCTTGATTCTTGGTCCTTTAGAAGACCTGCTTCATGAAGAAAGGCTGTCTGTTAAGCATAAAGATTGGGTGTATATTGTCCAAAAAAATGCAAACCGGCTTTTTTCACTGGTCAATCAGTTACTGGAGTTCCGTAAAGTGGAGTCTCAACATAAACCACTGGTATTAGGGGAAGGTTTTCTAGCTGAACTGGTACGGGATATTGTCCTTAAATATAAAGAAGCTAACAATAAGAAAGAACTGACCATTACCTGTATGATAGAGGAAGAGGACATCAAAACTACATTCGATGCAGAGATTGTACAGCTGATCCTTGATAATTTATTGTCCAACGCCTGTAAATTTACACCGGCAGGTAGTGTGGAAGTTCGTTTAACCTACGAACAGGATAAGCTGAGTACCTCTGCGCTGATTGAGGTGAAAGATACCGGCTGTGGTATTGCTGCAGAATACCTGGATAAAATATTTGATAAATTTTACCAGGTGCCACGTTCTGCTGCACAGGGCACAGGTGTGGGCCTCGCTTTGGTCAAAGAACTGGCGGCTATTCATCATGGCAAAATTTCCGTAAAAAGTGAACCCGGAACAGGGAGTAAATTTTGTGTGCGCTTGCTGACAAATACCGTGGTAACAGCTGTGACAGGAACCGGCGCTTTCGGGGATGCAGAAACAACGATGCTGACTGCTGAAGATAACCAGCGCCAGTTATTGTTACTGGTAGAAGATGACAGTGATCTCCGGGAATACCTGACAACGCTTTTAACTGCAAAATATGAGGTTATACAAGCGAAAAACGGATACGAGGGTTTAGCGCTTGCCAAAAGCCGTATTCCTGACATGATCGTGAGTGACGTGATGATGCCTGATATGGATGGATTCCGTATGCTGGAAGAATTAAAGCAGGAGCGGGAAACAAGCCATATTCCATTGATCTTCCTCACAGCTAAAGACAGTGAGCCAGACAAAGAACGTGGTTATGAATTAGGAGTCGACTCCTATCTGACCAAACCAGTTAGTCGCCAGCTGCTTTACCGGCGTATTGAAAACCTGTTGCTCAAACGCAAGTCTGTTTATGCCGAAGTACTGGGACAGCTCTCCTCTCAAAACAAGCAAACCGCAGCACCGGAAGCTGCGACGAACACAGAATTATGGAGAGAGAATGCCTTCGTACAGGAATTTGTAAACCTGGTAGAAGATTGTATCCAGGATGAAGTATTGGATGCAGCGATGCTGGCGGATAAAATGAACATGAGCCAGTCCACGCTTTACAGAAAACTCAAAGGACTGACCGGCAAAAACATCAACCAGCTTGTACGTAAAGTAAGAATTCAAAAAGCAGCGCAACTGCTTCGCTCAGGGCAATATAATATCACCGAAGTATCGCTGATGGTGGGCATAAATAGTTCTATTTATTTCCGCCAGTGCTTCAAGGAAGAATTTGGACAATTACCTTCCGAATATCAAAAAAAGAAGCTTTAAGTAAGAAATAAACCGATTTTGACGAAAAACTAAATGTTAATTGACGGATCTGTATATGTCTGTCGATAGCAGAATCTGCTATGTTTGGTTCAGAAACCAGGTATAATTATTTGTATTGAACCGATCTCTTCCTTCCCGGGAGACACCCTGTTTAATGGATGGCAAAGCTGCTCAGAACACAAATGAATAATGCATACCAAAGCTTCATTTAACCAAAACCAAATATAAAAATGAAAATCCTGAAATTTCTTATTATCTGCGTAATGATATGGGGAGTACCCACACATTTGTACGCTCAACGTAAGATTTCGGGGCAGGTGTTTAACGAGAAAAGTGAGCCGCTCAAAGGCGTCACTGTTCTGGTTGAGGGCATGCCGGCCGAAATTACCCAAACAGATGAACAGGGGCGCTTCCAGATTACTGCAACAAAGGGAACCCTGCTGATCACTAATATTGGTTACAAAAACCAGCGTGTTGACATTAGTCAGAAGACCACCTTTAACATCTTCCTCGAAAGTGAAAACAAGGATCTGGAAGAAGTAGTGGTTGTAGGTTATGGTACACAATCCAAACGCAATATTACAGGTGCGGTAAGTAATATCAAGTCGGAAGATATTGTGCGGACCTCTTCTACCACCGCAGCAGGTGCACTGGCAGGAAAGGTACAGGGTGTTTCGGTCAGGGCTAAAGATGCCCGTCCAGGTAGAGGAGCCAGTATAGAAATCCGCAACATGGGTAATCCGCTGTTTGTGATAGACGGTGTGGCTTATGGCGGCCAAACCGGAACGGACTGGGTGGGAACCCAGAATGCTTCCGGCGCCGACATTTTTAATGCACTAAACCTGGAAGATATCGAAAGTATATCCATCTTGAAAGATGCTGCAGCAGCCGTTTACGGTTTTAGGGCAGCCAAGGGCGTTGTGCTTATCACTACCAAAAAGGGTAAACGGGATGGGACAACAAAAATAAACATCAATGGCTACCAGGGCTGGCAAAATCTGACGCGCTTCCCAACTATGGCTACTGCAGCACAATACACCAGGGGTCTGGTCGAAGCGGATCAAAATGTCATCCGGGATCCGGGTACACCATATACCCCTCCATACAGCCCTGCAGAACTTGCAAAATGGCAGGCAGGCACTGAGCCGGGTTATCAGAATAACGATTACTATGACATGGTGATCCGGAGAAATATTCCGCAGCGTTACCTGAACGCAAATGTAACAGGCGGGGCAAAAAACTCGAATTATTTCCTTTCCATCGGCCAGATGGATCAGGATGCCATGATCAAAGACTTTTCTTATAAACGCACCAACCTGCAGGCCAATATGGAAGCAACCATCCTGGAGGGCTGGACGGTGGGCACACAGATTTCCGGCAGACAGGAAACGACTAAAGATGTTGGTCTGCCAGGGGGGGATGGCTATTTCTCTTCCATTTTAGCCATATTCAGAAACAGGCCAACGGTAACACCGTATGCAAATAATAATCCGGCATATCCGAATCTGACAAATGATTTGGCCTATAACCCCGCATTGTTCAGCAGAGATATTGTAGGTTATAAGGATAATAAATACCTGAGCGGGAACGTAAATCTTTTCTCCTCTTACAAAACAAAATTCGGACTATCAGCAAAGGGAACCGTATCCTATAATTATACCAACAACAAGTTTGATGGTTTTCAATATAGCTATGATGTGTACAGATATGAAAACGACAATTACATACGTAGCGGCGGCAGCGACGCAGGCTGGCGATACAAGACAGACCGTGAAGCCGTATCCCGTTTCGGACAGTTCCAGTTAGATTACACCAAACAGCTGGGCAACCATAATCTTTCTGCAATGGTGGGTTATGAGCGGTCGGACTGGGACAGGACTTACACTGCCTTAGGTGCTAATCCTTCCAATAACTATATCCCCTTAGTTAAGCTTGCAGAACTGAATGGTGTTGCAGATGAATGGTCATACGAAGCCAGGGCCGGATATATTGGCCGTATCAATTATAACTTCAAAAGTAAATACCTGGTAGAAATCCTGGGCCGCTATGATGGTTCCTATTTATATTTTGAAGATAAGCGATGGGGATTTTTCCCGGGTGCATCTTTAGGCTGGCGTATTTCGGATGAGCCCTTTTTCAAACCATTTAAAGGTGTGATCAATGACATGAAACTACGGGCTTCTGTCGGACAAACCGGATTGGAGGAAGGCGTAAGTATGCACGGTTATTTAGCGGGATACAATTTCGGACAGGGGGATGCAGTCCTGGATGGAATTTATTATCCCGGCGTTCAGCCGCGCCCTTTGCCTATCAGGAATCTTTCCTGGGTAAAGAATACAAATTACAACGTTGGTATCGACCTGGCCATGTTTGATAACAAGCTGACCTTAACAGCTGACGCATTCAAAATCATACGTACAGGCTTTCCCGCTAAACGATACGATGTATTACTCCCAAGTGAGATCGGATATGAACTGCCCAATGAAAACCTGAACAAAAACGGCTACTATGGTGCAGAAGGGATCCTCACCTATTCCAGCAAGATCGGCGAACTCAATTATGTGGTCAGCGGAAATCTAACCTTCTCCCGCTTCAAAAGTCTGGAATCTTATAAACCGCGTTTTGGCAACTCATGGGAGGAATATAGAAATTCCGCAGAAAACAGATGGGGCGGCATTTGGTGGGGTTACCAGGTAGTTGGACGTTTCCAGTCGGAAGAAGAAATCCGTAACTACGGCATCAATAACGACGGTTCCAATAACAGAACACAATTACCGGGTGATTTCATTTACAAAGATGTGAATGGTGATGGCGTAATCAATGGAATGGATGAGCGTCCTATTGGTTATCCAACAGGATGGGCACCAATGATGAGCTTCGGCGGCCGCATCGGCTTGAACTGGAAAGGCATAGATCTGAATATTGACTTTGCGGGCGGGGCGATGCAGTCATGGAACCAGGATTATGAATTAAGAAATGCTTTTCACGGGGATGGTAATTCACCTGCTTACCTGCTGGAAGACAGATGGCACCGTGCAGACCCATATGATGTAAACAGCGAGTGGATTCCCGGTTATTATCCCGCAATCCGAAAAGGGAACAGTGGTCCCAATAGCAGGAACAGTGATTTCTGGTTAACCAATGTGAGATACCTTCGGGTGAGGAATTTAGAACTGGCTTATAGTCTGCCAAAGCGGATCACAGAAAAGCTTAAAGCAGAAAAAATCCGCATGTACGTGAGTGGATCGAATCTGATCTCTTTTGACAACGTAAAGAAATTCCAGATTGACCCTGAAATTGAAGCTGCAGCAGCCGTCGCGTATCCTCAGCAAAAAGTGCTGATGGTAGGTTTCAATGTGACGTTTTAAACAAACACCTAAAAAAAATAACGATGAAAAAAATATACATAGCTATTGTTTTGCTGATCTGTTTAAGCATGAACAGCTGCAAGCATGATGAATGGTTTGAACGGGATTCAAAACAAACCATCACGGATGAACAATTGTGGAATGATCCAAAATTAGTGACTTCCCTGCTGGCTAACTATTACAACAGATTACCAACGCTGCATGGCGTATTCAATACCGGAGGAATGACGGAAATCGATGATGCAATGTGGTCCGGGCACCGGGATCAGAACTGGAGAAATGATTTTCAGTTTGGTGATGATTACGGACGTTACTGGGACTACGGGTTTATCCGCGATATCAATCTCTCGCTGGAAAATTTAGAAACGCAGAGCACTAAACTGACCGAACCGCAAAAACGCCTGTTTAAAGCAGAACTCCGCTTTATCCGTGCTTTTGTTTATTTCGAAATGGTCAAACGTATGGGTGGTGTACCTATTGTAGAAAAACAATTGGTATATGATTTCAGCGGCGATCCTACCCCATTACAGGTTCCACGTGCAAAAGAGTATGAAGTCTACGACTTTATATTCCAGGAAATGGAAGCTATCAAAGATGACCTCGTGCCAAATAACAGCAGCAAAACGAGAACAAACAGGTACACTGCTCTTGCCCTGGAAAGCAGGGCCATGCTCTATGCTGCATCAATCGCAAAGTACAATAACCTGATGGCGGCCCCTATTACTACCCCCGGCGGTGAAGTCGGCATTCCGGCAGCTATGGCAAACGACTATTACACCAAATCGTTAAATGCCTCGAGAGAAATTATCCGTGGTCCTTATGCATTGTTTAATGAAAATTCAGATAAAGGCACTAACTTCTACGATATGCTGAATAAGAAAACCGGGTCCGAGGTTATTTTTGCGAAAGACTTTGCAACCAGCCTTAAGGTTCACCGTTTTGCTTATGACAATATCATCAAAAGCATGACCGA